>Ga0299912_10000108_pt1 | contig 93772 bp, 87 predicted proteins | sample RVTome_2_FD_207667 | JGI IMG/M metagenome (GOLD analysis project Ga0299912, IMG submission 207667) | Soil microbial communities from uranium-contaminated site in the Upper Colorado River Basin, Wyoming, United States - RVT95D214 (version 2) ... | reverse complement strand
GTGCTTTGGATGGTGCTGGCCGCCGTGGGCATGGCGCTGGTGATGTCGGACAAGAGCGGCGAGCCGCCTGCGCCCGACTGAATCCTGCGTTTTGCGGCGAATCAGGGCTGGTTGACGACCACGGTCTGCCCTGTGCGGATCGTGCCGCGCCTGTCCAGAACCGGATTCCATGACTGGATATCCGCCAGGCTGACATCGAAACGCTCGGCGATGCCGTTCAGGGTGTCACCGCGCTGGACCGTATAACGAACCGGCCCGGCAGGTTTTTCAATGCCGGTTTTGAGGCTCACGGGCTGAATGGCGCGGATTTCGCGCTTGGCCGGTTCGTTGGACGTCAGTTTGATGATCTGGCCGGGTTTGAGCCGGTTATCGAGTTGCGGATTGTCCGCGTTCAACTGGTCGACAGTCATCCCGTAACGACGGGCAATACCAAACAGGGTCTCGCCGCGCTGCACGACGTGCTGGCTTGCAGTCGATGCGTGCGCTTTGGTCACGCTGCCGCCACGCCGGACAACCGGAACCAGGATGGTCTGTGCGCGTACGAGCTTGCCGCGCTTGAGCGAAATCGGATTGTGTTCCAGCAGGCGGTCGACGCTGATGCCGAAGCGTTGGGCGATAGCCTCGGGGCGTTCGCCCTTTTGCGCGGCGTAGGGCTGCCAGGAGTCCCAGTCGCCAGCTTCCAGATTGCGCTGGAAGGTATCGGCCTTGTCGACCGGCACCAGCAGATTGACCGGCGTATCGGAACGGATGAGCTTGCGCGGGAAGGCCGCATTCAACGCCATGAACTCATCGCTGCTCATGTCCGCCAGGCGTGCCGCGGAATGGAGATCCATGCTGGCATGGACCTTGACCTGGTCGAAGTAGGGCTGGTTCGGCAGGGCGTTGATGGCAATGCCGTACTGCTCGGGCTCACGGATCAGGTTGCGGATCGCCAGCAGCTTGGGAACGTATTGCCGGGTCTCGTTGGGCAGCGACAGGCTGGCGTAATCGGTGGGCAGGCCCTGCAGGACATTTTTCTGGATCGCGCGCGCGATGCAGCCCTCGCCGCAGTTGTAGGCCGCCAGCGCCAGTTGCCAGTCGCCAAAGTCCAGATAGAGCTTGCCCAGGTAATCGAGCGCGGCATTCGTCGCGGCCGTGAAATCACGGCGGCCGTCGTACCAGTTGTCCTGCCGCAGGCCGTAGTGGGTTCCGGTGGAGGGGATGAATTGCCAGATGCCGGAGGCGGCGGACCGTGACAGCGCAGTGGAAATGAAGGCGCTCTCGATCATCGGCAGCAGCGCGATTTCCATCGGCATGTCACGCCGCTGGACTTCCTCGACGATATGGTAGAGGTAGGGACGCGCGCGCTCGGCCAGGCGGTTTACGTTTTCAGGCCGCGCTGCGAACCAGGATTCATGAACGCTTACGAGGGGATTCGGTTGCGCCGCGTCGTCGATCTTGAAGCCGCTGCGGATGCGCTGCCAGACATCGTCCTGGCTGGCGTCGGAAGCGGCGTGATCGGGCGCGCCGTCGGCAGCGACGCTGCTCCATTCCAGCGTATGGATGACGGGTGCGGATTCTGCGGCCACAACGGCATGGCTGAGGAACATCGCCAGCACACTCAGCGTGAGCCGATTGAATCGAAGGTCGGCGAATTTGATTCCGGGCAAGACGGTCTCCCGTACGCAACAAGCCCCCATCCTAAGTGGCTGGATGGCGATGGTCAACCGTCCCAGGCATCCTTGGCGGCACGGATTGCGCCGAACACCTCGTCTGGGCCGGGATGCGGGCGATTCAGGTAATCGGCGGCAAACGCCGTCATGTCGGGGTCGTGAAAGCGCAGGAATGGATTGGTGGCTTTTTCCAGCGCCAGGGTTGAGGGCAGGGTGGGGCGATCCTGCGCACGCAGCGCGCGGTCTGCGCGTTCCCGTTCAAGCAGCGCGGGATTGTTGCCATCGATTGTTTTGGCAAAGTCAATGTTGCTCAAGGTGTATTCGTGCGCGCAGCAGACCCGGGTAGTATCGGGGAGGGTTAAAATAACGTCGAGGCTGGTGGCCATCAGCGCCGGGCTGCCTTCAAACAATTTGCCGCAGCCGCAGCCAAACACGGTATCGCCGCAGAACAGACAGCCCTGTCCGACATAGCTGATGTGGTCGAGTGTGTGGCCCGGGGTGGCCAGCACCTCGAAGTGCAAACCCGGTTCGGCGAGGTCCAAAGTATCGCCGCCGTGCAGGACGTGGGTGACAGCGGGAATACGCGGGTTGTCCGGTGCGTAGACGTCGCAATCGTAGCGTTGACGCAGCAGGGTGTTGCCGCCAGTATGGTCACGGTGATGGTGCGTGATCAGCACGTCCGAAAGCGCCAGCCGATGCGCATCAAGATAGGCGATCAGCGGCGCAGGATCGCCGGGGTCGACCGCGACGGCGTGGCGATCGTCGTGCCATACCCAGATGTAGTTGTCTTCGAACGCAGGCAGGGGAATGAGCGTCAACATGGTGGGACTGCCGGAAAGGAGAAGGGGCTATGTTATCCAAGCTGGATGCAGGATGGTTTGAAACGCCGCTGGGACAACACCTGCTGTTTCGCGAACAGCGTTATTTCGACAGCGCGGTATCGGATGTGTTCGGCTTCAATGCGGTGCAGGTCGGGCTGCCTGAACTCGATTTCCTGCGCAACAGCCGCATTCCGCTGCGCGTGAGCTGCGCAGTTGAGCCGACCGCCGACGTGTGGGCCGATCCCATGTTTCTGCCGTTCGAAAGCCAGTCGCTCGATCTTTTGCTGTTGCCGCATGTGCTCGAATTCAGCGCCAACCCGCATCAGGTGCTGCGAGAGGCCGAGCGCGTGCTGCGCCCGGAAGGCCGCCTGGTGCTGGCAGGATTCAATCCGCGCAGCCTGTGGGGACTGGCGCGCGTGGTGCAGGGCGGCGAGCGCGGCTATCCGTGGAACGGCAACTTTTTGAACATCTCGCGGGTGAAGGACTGGATGGCCTTGCTGGGTCTCGAAGTGGCGGCCGGCAGCATGTGCTGCTACCGGCCGCCGATCAACCGCGAAAACTGGCTGCGGCGGATGCGCTTCATGGAACCGGCGGGCGACCGCTGGTGGGCGATGGGCGGCGGCGTCTATTTCCTGCAGGCGGTCAAGCGCGTGCAAGGCATGAATATTATTTTGCCGCAATGGAAAACGCCGGTGGCACAGCGTTTATTATCTCCGGCAGCCAAAGTCATCAATCTCAAACAGTATCGGGTACGTCGTGAACGCTGACACCATTTACATATACAGTGACGGCGCATGCAAGGGCAATCCCGGCACGGGCGGCTGGGGCGCCCTGTTGGTGACGGACGGGCATCGCAAGGAAATCTGCGGGGGCGAGGCCAACACCACCAACAACCGCATGGAAATGACCGCGGTGATCCGTGCCCTGGAATCGCTCAAGCGCCCGTCCACGGTCGAGGTCCACACCGACTCGCAATACGTGCAAAAAGGCATCAGCGAATGGATGGCCGGCTGGAAGCGGCGAAACTGGCGCACCGCAGACGGCAAGCCAGTGAAGAACCAGGACCTGTGGCTGCAGCTGGATTCCTTGACCCAGTTGCATCGCATCGAATGGAAATGGGTGAGAGGCCATTCCGGCCATCCGGAAAATGAACGCGCCGACGCACTCGCCAACCAGGGCGTGCTGCAGGCACAACAACAGTAATATGCGGCAAATCATTCTCGATACCGAAACCACCGGCCTCGACCCCAACCAGGGCCATCGCATCATCGAGGTCGCCGCGGTGGAAATGGTCAACCGGCGGCTTACCGGCAATCATCTTCACCGCTATGTGAATCCGGATCGCGACATCGACGCCGGGGCGATGCAGGTGCACGGCATCACGCCCGAATTCCTGCAGGACAAGCCGCGCTTTGCCGACATCGCGCAGGAATTCGTCGACTTCATCCAGGGCGCCGAACTCATCATCCACAATGCGCCGTTCGACGTCGGCTTCCTCAACATGGAGTTGCGCCTGCTGGAAATGACGCCGCTGTCGACCTGGTGTGGCGGCGTGACCGACACTCTGGCCATGGCCAAGGCGCTGCATCCCGGTCAGCGCAACAACCTGGACGCGCTGTGCAAGCGCTATGGCGTGGACAACGCTGCGCGCACCCTGCACGGCGCATTGCTCGACTGCGAGCTGCTGGCAGCGGTGTACCTGGCGCTGACGCGCGGCCAGGAAAGCCTGTCGATCGGGCTGGAAACGCGTAGCGCCGAAGCCAGCCAGGCTGCCGCGCGCACCCGCCCCAGGCCCGTCTTGCTGCAGGCATCCGCCGAGGAGTTGGTGGCGCATGCCACGCTGCTCGAAGCGATCGCCAAGGAAAGCAAGGGGGCTTGCCTGTGGGGCGGGGAGCAGGGGGCGATTTGACACGCTGGGTGTCACGCCGCCTGACCGCACTCCAGGACGTCGTGTTGCTGGGCCTGACTTGCGTCTGCCTGGCCCTGGTGTCGGCGCCGGCCGCCGCCGCACAGGTGGTGGTGGTATTGAGCGACGATTCGGCCCCCTATCAGGAAGTCTATCAAGCCGTCCGGGGCCGTCTGGACGACGGTCCCCATGTGCTCAGCCGGGCGTACGCCGAGGGCCTGACTGCGGCCTCGTTGAACGGGGCGCAACTGGCCGTGACGGTGGGCGTGCGCGCGGCCGAATCGGTGGCGACGCTGCCGGTGCGCACGCCCGTGCTGGCGGTGCTGGTGCCGCGCGCGTGGTATGTCAAAAGCGGACGCGACCGTCTCGGTGACAGCGGCCGCCGCAGCGTGTCGGCTATCTACCTTGATCAACCCTTCGAGCGCCAGGCGCAGCTGATCCGCCTGGCGCTTCCCGATGCGCGGCGCGCGGGCGTGCTGTTGAGTGTCGAACAATCGGGTCTGGCGGGCGAACTGGAAGCAGCGCTGCAGGCGCAACAGCTGGACCTGGTATTGGGGGTCCTGCCCAGCGATGGACGGCTGATGAATCCGCTCGAAAACGTCTTGTCGGAATCCGATGTGCTGCTGGCTGAAACCGATCCCCTGATCTTCAATCGCAACACGGCGCAAAGTCTGTTTCTCACGTCCTACCGCTACCGCACCCCGGTGTTGGGTTATTCGCGTTCGCTGACGCGGGCGGGCGCGCTGTTGTCGCTGCATTCCAGTCCGGTGCAAATCGGCCGCCAGACTGCTGAATCGGTCACCGCTGCGCTTCAGGGTGGGGCGGTGCGTTTGCCCTTGCCGGTCCACCCCGTCTATTTCAGTGTGTCAATCAATGAACAGGTCGCGCGCTCGCTGGGCTACACCCTGCCGCAGGAAGCCGAACTGGAAAAACGTTTGGGAGCGCCACGTTGAGGTCAATTTCTTTTGGAATACGCGGTCGTGTCATCGGCCTGGCCATGGTGCCGGTGGCCATCATTGGCATCTTGCTGCTGTTCCAGCTCATCAGTGGAAAAATCGACGATCTCGATCAGTCGCTGCGTACCCGCGCCGCGGCCATTACCCGTCAGCTGGCGCCAGCGGCCGAATATGGCGTGGCTTCCGGCAATATTGCGGTACTGCAGACCCTGCTCGACAAGGTGGCGTTCGAGCCCGATATCCGTGGCGTGGCGGTATTCGACGACAAGGGCGGGCGGCTTGCGCAAGTCGGCCCCGGTAGCTGGACGGAACCGGCCCGAGGCGGGCTGCCCGCGGATCGCCTCCACCAAATCGAGTACACGGACCGGTTGGTGTACTACGCGCCGATCACCCGCACCGAGGTGGCCGTGGATGATTTCAGCGAGGGCGAGGAATATTCAGCCCGATCGAACAGCCGGACCCAACTGCTGGGCTGGGTAGGACTGGATGTGTCGCGCAGCGCCACCTTCCAGAGCCAGCGGGAAGCGATTTGGCACAGCCTGCTGATTCTGCTGGCCGGATTGTGTGTCAGCCTTTTTCTTGCCTGGCGCATCGGGCGCCGCATCACCCAGCCGATTCTGGCCCTGACCCACACCGTAAGCCGCATCGGCGAGGGTCATCTGGACGAACGCGTCGAGCCAACCGGACAGGCCGAACTGGGCGTGCTGCAGCGGGGCGTCAACCACATGGCAGCCCACCTGCAGACGATGCAGGACCGGATGCAGGAAAAGATCGACCAAGCCACCGCGCGCCTGGTGTATCAGGCCAGCCACGATATGCTGACCGGGCTGATCAACCGTCGCGAGTTCGAACAGCGGCTGGAACACCTGCGGTTGTCGGCCCTGCAGCAGGGGCGCGAGCATGCGCTGTGCTATATGGACCTCGACCAGTTCAAGGTGATCAACGATACCTGCGGCCATGCGGCGGGCGACGAACTGCTGCGCCAGCTGGCATTGCTGCTGAAAGGCAATCTGCGCGATCGCGATACGCTGGCCCGCCTGGGCGGCGACGAATTTGCCCTGTTGCTGGAAAATTGCAGCGTCACCGATGCGCTGGTGGTGGCGGATACCTTCCGTGCCGAAGTGCAGCGTTTCCGCTTCAAGTGGGAGGATCGAATTTTCGCGGTCGGCATGAGCGTGGGCATGGTGGCGATCAACCCCGACAGCGGCACCGCTGCGAGCCTCCTGTCGGCCGCGGATGCCGCCTGCTATGTGGCCAAGGACCTCGGTCGCAACCAGATCCATCTCTATGAAAGCCGCGATATCGACCTGACGCGCCATCGCGGCGAAATGCAGTGGGTGACGCGGATCCAGCGGGCGCTCGAGGAAGATCGGCTGCGTTTGTCGTGGCAGGAAATCCGCCGCACCGATGGCATCGACGAGCCCACGCGCCATGTCGAACTGCTGCTGCGGATGGTGGACGAAGACGGCAGCGAAATCCTGCCGATGGCCTTCATTCCTGCCGCCGAACGCTATTCCATCATGCCCTCCATAGACAGTTGGGTGATCGGGGAAACCTGGCGCGTATGCCAGCGTTATCTGGCCGCCAAACACGAGCGGAACTGCCTGTTTGCGGTCAACCTGTCGGGCGCATCGCTGAAAGATCCGGCATTCCGCCGCATGTTGCTGGAGAAGCTGCAGGAAAATCCCGACCTGGGGCCGCACCTGTGCTTCGAGATCACCGAAACGGCGGCCATCGGCAACCTGGCGGTCGTCAATGACTTCATCGATGCCATGCGCGAGTTCGGTTGCAGCTTTGCGCTGGATGATTTCGGCAGCGGCCTGTCGTCATTCACCTACCTGAAAAACCTGAAGGTGGATTACCTCAAGATCGACGGCGCGTTTGTGCGCGACATCGTGAGCAATGCAATCGATCGCTCCATGGTGGAGGCGATACACCGGATTGGCCACCAGATGGGCCTGAAGACCGTCGCCGAGTATGTCGAGTCGGACCAGATCCTGGCGGTGCTGAGTGATCTAGGGGTGGATTATGTGCAGGGCAATGGCGTGCATTGCCCTGAGCCTGTGGAAAAACTGTTCGAAGTTTCCTGACGGGGCAGTCGGGCAGCGTCAGTCTGCGACACCAAACCCGGCATCGACAATGGCCCGCACCAGCGCATCGCGGTCTGTCTGGGCCGCGTCGAACACCACGCGCGCCTGACCGGGATTGAGTGTCACCTCCGCGGTCTGCACCCCCGGCAAGGCCGTCAGCACCCGCGTCACGCTGTTGACGCAGCCGCCGCAGGTCATTCCGGTCACGGACAAAATGATTTCATTCACGCTGAGTCCTGAAAGTCGTTTCAGGCTCCGATTTTATGCCAGCTGAAAAACAAAAGCCCGCGGTTTGGCGCCGCGGGCTTTTACCGTTTCAGGAAAGGGCTTACTTCTTTCGCGGGCGCTTGCGCAGGGCTTCCTTGGTGTGGTCGATCAGGCGGTCGGCCACCACTTCGGCGTCGACGGTGAAACTGCCGTCGGCGATTGCGGCCTTGACCGATTCAACCTTGCCGATATCGGTGACATCGACCGAGGCCAGCTGGGACTCCAGCGCGCGGATGTGGGTGCTTGATTCAGTCAGGCTCAGCGAATCGCCGCTGCCCGCAGCGGGGGCAGACGATTTGCCGCCACCCTTGCCCTTCACGGCAGAGACTTTGGAGGCGGCGGGTGGGGTGATGCGCTTGTCGATTTTCACTGGGATTCCTGGTCGCTGTTGGACGATCTTTTGACTGGATGATTACTTAAATAGTTTATCGGCAGCCAGGAAGTTTTCTTTAGCCGTCGCGGCCTGCTCAGCCGAGCAGCGGAATCACCCCATCCAGCCCCACCCGGTTCAGCGCGTAGCTGGCCTGCGCGCGCACCACCGGCTTGGCGCGGTAGGCGATGCTGACGCCGGCTGCGGCCATCATCTTGAGGTCGTTGGCGCCGTCGCCCATGGCGATGACCTGTTCCTTCTCCAAACCCAACTCGATCCGCACCCGGTTGAGCCAGTCGGCCTTGCCCTGGGCGTCGACGATGTCGCCCAGTACGCGCCCGGTCAGCTTGCCGTCGGCCACGTCCAGCGTATTGGCTGCCGTGAAGTCCAGCCCCAGGCGCGGCTGCAGTCGCTCGGTGAAGAAGGTGAAGCCGCCCGACACCAGCAGGGTCTTGATTCCGGCCGCGCGCGCCGCCGCCAGCAGGGTTTCGGCGCCCGGCGACAACTGCAGGCGCTCGTCGTACACCCGCTGCAGCGCGGACTGGTCGAGCCCTTCCAGCAGCGACACCCGGCGGCGCAGGCTTTCGGCGAAGTCGATCTCGCCGCGCATCGCGGCCTCGGTGATCGCCGACACCTGCGGCTTCAGCCCCTGCATGTCGGCGATTTCGTCGATGCACTCGATGGTGATGAGGGTCGAATCCATGTCCATCACCAAAAGGCCGAAGTCGCCGATGCGGCGCCCGGCGGGCACCCAGCCGTGGTCGAACCGGTTGGCCTCGCAGAAGGCGGCGACTTCGTCGCGCCGGCCGGGGTCGGCCGCCACCAGCCGGAAGGCCGTCAGCGAAAGCGCCTCGATGGCGGCGGCGCCGGTGAGTTTGGCAAGCTGCTTGAGGCTGGGGGTAGGGATGTCTTGTCCCTGAACAATCAGATTCATTTTGCTTATTTATTTCAAAAGGTTGAACAGGGTGATGACATTGGCGGCACGCGTCTCCGCAGGTGAGCTGGCGTTCCAGCGCAGGCGGTTCTCGCCTGCCAGCTTGAGGTCGCGCCGGGTCTGGATGAGTTGAATGATGCGGCCCGGGTCGATCGGCGGCTGCGGCACGAACTGCAGCAGGATGGCGTCGCCGCTGGCGTCGACCTTCAGGATGCCGAGTTTTTTCGCGGCCAGCCGCAGGCGATGGGTGTCGAGCAGCGCACGCGCGGGGTCGGGCAGCGGGCCGAAACGGTCGATCAGTTCTTCCTGCAGCTGGACCAGTTCGTCGGTGTCGTGCACGCTGGCCAGCCGCTTGTACAGCACCAGCCGCTCGTGCACGTCGGGGCAATAATCCACCGGCAAGAGTGCCGGCAGGTGCAGGTTGATCTCGGACACCACGCCCAGCGGCTGGCTCATGTCCGGCTCCTTGCCGGCCTTGAGGCTCGCCACTGCTCCGGCCAGCATGTCGTTGTAGAGCGAGAACCCGACTTCGAGGATCTCGCCGCTCTGCTTTTCGCCCAGCACCTCGCCGGCGCCGCGGATTTCCAGATCCTGCATCGCGAGATGGAAGCCCGAGCCGAGCTCTTCCATCAGCTGGATCGCCTCCAGGCGCTTCTTCGCCTGCGGCGTCAGGGTGCGATCCTCTTCCACCAGCAGATAGGCGAAAGCCTGGTGGTGCGAGCGGCCGACACGGCCCCTCAACTGGTGCAATTGGGCGAGGCCGAACTTGTCGGCGCGGTTGATCAGGATGGTGTTGGCGGTGGGGATGTCGATGCCGGTCTCGATGATGGTGGTGCACAGCAGGATGTCGTAGCGCTGCTGGTAGAAATCGCGGATCACCTGTTCCAGTTCGCGTTCGCCCATCTGGCCGTGGCCGACGCGGATGCGCGCTTCCGGAAGCAGCTTTTCCAGCCGTTCGCGCATGGCCTCGATGGTGCTGACCTCGTTGTGCAGGAAATACACCTGGCCGCCGCGCTTCAGTTCGCGCAGCACGGCCTCGCGGATCAGGCCGCTGGAAAACGACTGGACGAAGGTCTTGATCGCCAGCCGCTTCTGCGGCGCCGTGGCGATCACCGAGAAATCGCGGATGCCTTCGAGCGACATCGCCAGCGTGCGCGGGATCGGCGTGGCGGTCAGCGTCAGCACGTCGACCTCGGCGCGCAGCGCCTTCAGCTGTTCCTTCTGGCGCACGCCGAAGCGGTGCTCCTCGTCCATGATGACCAGGCCCAGGCGGGCGAACTTGACGTCCTTCTGGATCAGCCGGTGGGTGCCGATGACGATGTCGAGCTTGCCGTCCGCCAGCGCCTTGAGCGCCTCGGCCTGTTCCTTGGGGCTGCGGAAGCGCGACAGTTCGGCCAGCTTGATCGGCCAGGCCGAGAAGCGGTCGGAGAAGTTGTTGAAGTGCTGCTCGGCCAGGAGCGTGGTCGGCACCAGCACCGCCACCTGGTAGCCGCCCATCACCGCCATGAAGGCGGCGCGCAGCGCGACCTCGGTCTTGCCGAAGCCGACGTCGCCGCACACCAGGCGGTCCATCGGCTTGCCCGCCTGCATGTCGGCCATGACGGCCGTGATCGCGGCGGCCTGGTCGGGCGTTTCCTCGTAGCCGAAACCTTCGGCGAAGGCCTCGTAATCGTGCATTGAAAACTTGAACGCATGGCCCTCGCGCGCGGCGCGCAGCGCGTACAGGTTCAGCAACTCGGCCGCGGTGTCGCGCGCCGCCTGCATCGCGCGGCGGCGGGCTTTTTCCCACTGGTCGGTGCCGAGCTTGTGCAGCGGTGCCGCGCCTTCGCCGGCGCCGCTGTAGCGCGAAATCAGGTGCAGGTTGGCGACCGGCACGTAGAGCTTGTCGCCCCTGGCGTATTCGAGCTGCAGGAACTCGGTGTCGCCGTCGCCGAGGTCCATGTTGACGAGGCCGAGGTACTGGCCGACGCCGTACTGCGCGTGCACCACCGGGTCGCCTGGCTTCAGTTCCGACAGGTCGCGCAGCAGGTTGTCGATGTGCGTCGCGCGGGCCTCGCGTGCGCGCCGGGTCTTCGGCGGGAGGGCGTAGAGCTCGGTTTCGGTGATGACGGCGAGCGCGCCGTCGGCCGCAACGAAGCCCTCGGCCAGCGGACCGTGCGTGAGCAGGATGCGCTCGGACTCAAGCTGGCAGTCGGCCCAGCCCTCGCACAGCCTGGCGTCGAGGCCGTGTTCGGCGAGGTATTCGTGCAGGGTTTCGCGCCGCCCGGCCGAGGGCGCGACGATCAGCACCTTGCCCTTGAAGCCGTCGACAAACCCCTGCAGCTTGGCGACGGGATGCGCTTCGCGGCGATCCACCGCAATCGGCGGCACCGGACGCGCCAAGCCCTCTCCGGCCTGTTCCACGTCCAGCCGCGCGTAGGCCTTGGCCAGGCTGAAGAAGGCGTCGGTCGGCAGGAACAGCTCGGCGGGCGGCAACAGCGGGCGGTCCTTGTCGCCCGAGTGCAGGCGGAAGCGGCTTTGCGCGTCGGTCCAGAACGCCTGCCCAGCCGGGTCGAGCGCGCCATGGGCCACGATGCGGGTGTGCTTCGGCAGATAGTCGAACAGCGTCGCCGTCTCGTCGAAGAACAGTGGCAGGTAGTACTCGATGCCGGCCGGCGCCAAGCCGTTGCTGACGTCCTTGTACAGCTTGGATTTCGAAGGATCGCCCTCGAAGCGCTCGCGGAAGTTCTGCCGGAAGCGGGTGATGCCGGTCTCGTCGAGCGGGAACTCGCGCGCCGGCAACAGCCGCACCTCGTTCACCGGATAGATGCTGCGCTGGGTGTCGACGTCGAACGCGCGCAGCGTCTCGATCTCGTTGTCGAACAGGTCAATGCGATAGGGCAGGGCGCTGCCCATGGGGAAGAGGTCGATCAGCCCGCCGCGCACCGAGAATTCGCCCGGCGCGAACACCTGGTTGACATGCGTGTAGCCGCCCAGCGCCATCTGCGCGCGGAAGGCGGCCTCGTCCAGCGTGTCCTTCTGCTTGAGGAAGAAGGTGTGGGCGGCGAGGAAGGCCGGCGGCGCCAGACGGTAGAGCGCGGTGGAGAGCGCGACTACGGCGATGTCGAACTCGCCGCGCGAAATCTGGTACAGCGTCGCCAGCCGCTCGGAAATCAGGTCCGGGTGCGGCGAAAAGGTATCGTAGGGCAGGGTTTCCCAGTCGGGGAAGGCGCACACCCGCAACGCGGGGTCGAACCAGCGCAGTTCCTCGGCCAGCCGGTTGGCGTCCCACGCGCTCGCGCACACCACCGCCAGCGGCGCGGCGTGGCGCGCCAACTCGGCGAGATAGAGCGCATCGGCGGCGCCGGCGAGGCCGGACTGGCGGTGGCCGGGGGAAGGGGCGGTGGGGGTGAACAGCATGCAAAAAGTCGAATTATCCCGGAAACGGCTGCCCGGCGCACCCACGGGAAATTATCATTTTCGGGGGGCAAGCACCCGTGTAGGAGCCCCCGCAAGGGGGAGGCCGTGGTTGTAAGCCGACAAGTCGGCAACAACCACGCTCGGCCGCCCCCGGCCCGATGGGGTGTGTCGGCATGACTATCGCGGCGAGGGCGCCGCTCCCACGGACAGGTATAATGCCCGGCTTTCCGTTTTCAGCCCTGAGACCATCATGAGCCTCAATCGCGTCAGTTCCGGCCGCAACCTGCCCGATGATTTCAACGTCATCATCGAAATCCCCGCCCACGGCGAACCCATCAAGTACGAAGTCGACAAGGAATCCGGCGCCATGTTCGTCGACCGCTTCATGTCGACCGCCATGCATTACCCTTGCAACTACGGCTACATCCCGCACACGCTTTCCGAAGACGGCGACCCGGTCGATGTGCTGGTGATTACCCCGATCCCGCTGATCACCGGCGTGGTGGTGCGCTGCCGTCCCATCGGCATGCTGAAGATGACCGACGAAGCCGGCGTCGATGCCAAACTGCTGGCGGTGCCGGTCGACAAGCTGTGCGGCCTCTACAAGGGCGTCAACAAGCCCGAAGACCTGCAAGCCCTGCTGCTGGCGCAGATATCCCACTTCTTCGAACACTACAAGGACCTCGAGGAAGGCAAATGGGTCAAGGTCGGGGGCTGGGTCGGCATCGACGACGCACGTGCCGAAATCCTGGCGGGCGTTGAGCGCTACCGCAACGCCAAGGACAAGCCGGCTTTCTGATGAAAGTCTGCATCCTCTCCGACTCCCACGACAACCGCAGGTTGCTGGGCACCGCCGTCGAGCACGCCAAGGCGCACGGCGCGGAAGCGGTGCTGCACTGCGGCGACGTGGTCGCCCCGACCACGCTGCGCGTGCTGCAGAAATACGAACTGCCGGTGCACGTCATCCACGGCAACAACACCGGCGACCTCTACAACATGAGCCGGCTCGCCGCCGAGCCCAACAGCGTGATCCGCTACCACGGCCAGGACGCCGCCTTCACCCTGGCCGACCGCAACCTCTTCCTGGTGCACTATCCCCACTATGCGAACGCGCTCGCCTGCACCGGCGACTACGACCTCGTGTGCTGCGGTCACGATCACAAGTCCAGCATTTCCCAGGTGGCCACCGTCAAGGGCGGCCACACCTGGCTGATCAACCCCGGCACCGTTGGCGGGGTCGGCGCGCCGCCCACCTACATCATGGCCGACCTGGCCAGCATGCAGTTCGAGGTCGTCACCATTGATGCTGCAGCGGCTTCCATCCTGCCGCCCGTTACCCCGCACGTTTAAGGGATGCGGTAAACACCGCATTCTTCCTGCCTGAGCAGATTGCGTCTGCTGAATCCGGACCTGTCCGGTGGATTCTTTCTGGGCCGTTAGGCGCCGCCGCCCATTCTTTGCTAGGCTTAATCCATGATCAGCCCGTGCAAAGCACATGGGCTCGCGTTGCGGAAGGACTATATAGAACGATTCAGCGTGACGCGTGAAGGGAGGGAGCCATGTCGAATGGGAAGCATTCGTGTGCATGCGATGAACGAGCTTGTCCAGTCCGTTTCCCCATCCGGAACCTTACCCCAATATCATTGCCTGGACAGGCTGGATGTCTTTGTGAGTCTCTGAGATTCGCGCCGCGCCAAAAGGCGAAGGACATCCGATGAACCTGCGCGCCCGGTTTGAAACCCAGGTGCGGGCTGCGTTCGCCGCCTCCGTGCTGGTGGTCGCGGTGCTCGCCGCCGCCACCTGGAAGGTGTCGCAAGACGCAGACGAGGCGGCGCGCTGGGTGGCGCACACCCATGAAACGCTGAATAGCCTCGCCCGCGCGCGGGGAGACACGCTGCTGGTCGAGCTGAGCACGCAAAATTACCGGCTTACGGGCGATCCGGCGCGGCTCGCCGAACGCGACGCGGCGATTGCGGCGCGCGAAACATCGCTGCGCCGGATCAGGGAACTGACCGCCGACAATGCCCGCCAGCAGGAACGCTGGGCGCGGCTGCGCGAAGTGGTGGACGAGCGCCTTGTGATTTCCCGGCGCGCAGTGCAGTTGCGCAAGACCCAAGGCCCCGAAGCGGCGAGCGCTTATGTGGCCAGCGCCCCGGTGCGGGAGACGCGCGTGCGCCTGTTCCGGCTGTTGCGCGAAATGGACGAGGAGGAGCAGCGGCTGCTGGAAGCGCGCGCTGCCGAGCAGTCGCGCACGCGCCAAGTCACGGTTGCCGTCGATACGCTGCTTGCGCTGATGCTGATCGCGCTGCTCGCGGCCACCTATGTCCTGATCCGGCGGCAGTTGCGGGAAACCGAGGCCAGCCGGCGCGCGCTCGAAGTGGCCAATACGCGCATCGGGGCGATCCTCGACACCGTAGCGGACGGCATCATCACCATCGACGAGCGCGGTATCGTCCAGACACTCAATCCGGCCGCCGAACGCATTTTCGGCTATGCCGCCGCCGATGTGCTTGGGCACAACGTGAAAATGCTCATGCCCGAGCCGTATCACAGCGAGCACGATGGTTACCTTGAGCGTTACCACGCCACTGGCGAGGCGCGCATCATCGGCAGCGGACGCGAGGTCACGGGCCGGTGCAAGGACGGCAGCACCTTTGCGCTGGAACTCGCGATCAGCAGGATGCAGCTGGGTGGCGAACGTCACTTCACCGGCATCGTGCGCGACATCACCCAGCGCAAGCAGGCAGAGGCCGCGCTGCGCGAGAGCGAGCAAAACCTTGCCACCACGCTGCACTCGATTGGCGACGCAGTGTTGGCGACAGACACCGCGGGGTGCATCACCCGCATGAACCCGGTGGCGGAACGGCTCACCGGCTGGTCCTTCGCTGAGGCGCAGGGCCGACTGGTGGATGAAGTGTTTCGCATCATCAACGAAGAAACCCGCGCGCCCGCAGTGATACCCGTGGCGACAGTGCTTGCGACTGGCGAAATCCAGGGCCTTGCCAATCACACCGTGCTGATCGCGCGCGACGGCAGCGAGTGGCCGATCGCCGACAGCGCAGCGCCGATCCGCGACGCTGGCGGGCAGGTAAGCGGCGTGGTGCTGGTATTTCGCGACGTGACCATTGAGCGGCAGGCGGAACGGACGGTCCGCGAGCAGAATGAGCAGCTGGAACAGCGCGTGCGCGAACGGACGGCGCAGCTGCGCAAGAGCGAAGAGGGCTTCCGCCTGCTTGTCGAGGGCGTCAAGGACTACGCGATCATCATGCTCGATCCTCAGGGACACGTTGTCACCTGGAACGAGGGCGCGCGGCGGCTCAAGGGTTATACCGAAGCGGAAATAATCGGTCAGCCGATGGAACGCATTTATCCGCCGGAGGACCTTGCCGCGGGCAAGCCGGCCCGGCTGCTCGCGCAGGCGGCAGCCGAAGGCCGCTGCGAGGACGAGGGCTGGCGGGTGCGCAAGGACGGCACACGCTTTTACGCGGACATGATCCTTTCGGCGATACGCAGCCAGGCGGGCGAGCTGGTGGGCTTCGCCAAGATCACGCGCGACATCTCCGAACGCAAGCGCGCCGAGGAGAAAGTCCAGAACCTCAACGCCGAACTGGAACAGCGCGTGCATGAGCTGGCGCACGTCAACCGCGCCCTGAAAACCCTGAGCGACGTCAACCGCACCATGCTGCACGCCACCGACGAGCAGGGCCTGCTCGACAGCACGTGCCGGGCGATCGTGGATGCGGGCGGTTATCACATGGCACTGGTGTTTTACAAAACTGACGACGCATCCAGGACGTTGCACCCGATGGCCGAGAACGGATATCCGGGCGGCCTGGCCGTGCTGCGCACGCTGACAATGAGCTGGGCCGACGACGAGCCCGGCCGCAGCGCGGTTGGCACCGCGGTTCGCAGCGGACAGCCGAACGTGGTCCGGAACATCCTCACCGATCCGGATTGCGCGCCGTGGCGACAGCACCTGCACGGCAGCGCCTCCGGCGTGATCTACCCGCTGCGCGTTGACGGCGAAGCCATCGGCGCGCTCGCCATCTACGCCGCCGAGCCGGATGCCTTCGGCGCGGACGATGTGACGCTGCTCACCGAATCGGCCGACGACCTGGCCTTCGGCATTGCCACCCTGCGCGCGCGCGTCGAGCAGCAAAAGACCCAGGAGGCTATGCAGCGCCTGGCCCGATTCGATACGCTCACCGGGCTGCCGAACGAAACGCGGTTCTCGGAATCGCTCACTGTGGCCATCGACATCGGCGAGCGGCAGAACCAATCTTTTGCGCTGCTGCAAATCAATATCGAACGGCTGCGCGAAATAAACGATGCGCTCGGGTTCAGCCACGGCGATGAACTGTTGCGGGAATTCGGGGCACGACTCAGCCGCGCCGCGCCGGAGCCCGCCGTGGTCGCGCGCCTGCGCGGCGACGAATTCGCCATCCTGCTGCCCGGCAGCAACGCCAACGCCGCCATCGAAATGGCGCGCCGCCTGGAGGAAGCGCTGACGCGACCGTTCCTGATCGCCGAGATTCCGCTCGATGTGCAATCGAAGATCGGCATCGCGCTGTTTCCGGGGCACGGGTCGACGCCCCATGACCTGTTGCGGCGCATGGACATGGCCTTGCAGCAGGCCCGGGAAAAAGGCGCGGGATATGCCGTCTTCGATCCTGTCCGGAACCTCGACCAGCCGCGCCGCCTGGCCATGGCGGGGCAGTTGCGGCGCGCGATCGAGGGCGGCGATCTGCTGCTCCATCTGCAGCCGAAGGTGGAGATCGCCACTGGCCGCGTGTGCGGCGCCGAAGGGCTGGTGCGCTGGCAGCACACCGAGCGCGGGCTGATTCCGCCGGACGAGTTCATCAGCCTGGCCGTACACACCGGGCTCATCAAGCCGCTGACCGAATGGGTGATCGAGGAAGCGCTGCGCCTGAACCACGCCTGGCAGCGCGACGGCTGTGCGCTGCCGATCGCCGTCAACCTCTCGGCGCGCAACCTGCGCGAGGAGGATCTGCTGGAAAAAATCCGGCGCATGCAGTCCACCTGGAGCGGCGGCGCCGGCCTGCTCGAACTTGAAATCACCGAGAGCGCGCTGATGGATGACCCTGAGTACGCGCTGCGTGTGCTGCACCGCCTGCGCGATGACGGCATTCCGCTCTACATCGACGATTTCGGCACCGGCTATTCCTCGCTCAGCTATCTGCAGAGGCTGCCGGTGGAATACATCAAGATCGATCAGTCCTTCGTGTCTGCCATGGCGAGCAGCAAGGAATCCTTGACCATCGTGCGCTCCACCATTGATCTGGCCCACGACCTCGGGCTCAAGGTCGTGGCCGAAGGCATCGAGACCCAGAAGGACTGGAACCAGCTCGCCGCATTGGGCTGCGGGTTCGGGCAAGGCTACTTCATGGCCAAACCCATGCCGGCCGAGGTGTTCCAGAACTGGGTCAGGCAATTCCGCACGCCTGTCACGACGCATCCGGAAGAACCTGATCGCCAACCGAGCGGAAGGGGGCAGGCCAAGGAGCGGAAGGGTAGGGGTAAAGAGCGGGCGTGAGCCTGCTCTCGCCTCTGCCCGGTGCTGTTTCTATCAGGCCGCTTCCTTGGGCAGCGGCAGAATTTTCGGCTGCTTACGCTTTTGGGCTTGCCACAGGTCGTACTGGGCCTGCATGTCTTCCGGCCCGGTGGCATTGTCCAGCGCGGCCATAAACACTTCCTTTATTCCCGCATAGAAAACTTCGATTGAGATAGCGGGCCTGCCCGTGGCGGCGGGCAGGGGCTTCGGAGTACCATTCCGAGGATTGAATTTCGGGCTAAAAACCCGGCTGCCCGGGAGGTCTTTCCGGGTGGCTTCGAATCACTTTGCATCCATCGGATGGAGGAAACAACAATGACGGAGCATGTTGCGACCAACGAGACCATACTCGTGGTGGGCGGCGGGATTTCCGGCATGACCGCTGCACTTGAAGCGGCCGAAACCGGCAAGAACGTTGTTCTGGTTGAGAAAAATCCCGCACTGGGCGGACGCACCTCCCAGCTGTATCGCTACTTTCCCAAGCTGTGCCACCCCACCTGCGGTCTGGAAATCAACCTGCGCCGCCTCAAGGGCAATCCGCGCGTGCGCTTGCTGACGCTGGCCGAGGTGACCGGCATCGAGGGCAGCACCGGCAACTACACTGCCACGATCCGGGTCAAGCCGCGCTATGTGAACGAGAACTGCACCGCCTGCGGCGACTGCGGGCGTGCGGTGGACATGAAGGTGGACGATCCCTTCAACTACAAGCTCAGCCAGCACAAGGCGGCCTACCTGCCGAACGCGATGGCCTATCCGCAGCGCTTTGTGCTGGACCCGGCGATCATCGGCACGCCGGATGCGGAAAAAGCCAAGGCCGCATGCAAGTACGGCGCGATCGACCTCGACATGCAGGAAGAGACGATCCAGGTGAAGGCCGGCGCAGTGGTTTGGGCGACCGGCTGGCAGCCCTATGACGCGGCGAAGATTCAGCCTTACGGCTACGGCCGCTTCAAGAACGTCATCACCAGCGTCGAATTCGAACGCCTGGCCGACCTTCAGGGCCCCACCGGCGGCAAGATTCTGCGCCCCAGTGACGGCCGCGAAGCGAAGAACATCGCCTTTATCCAGTGCGCCGGTTCGCGCGACGAAAACCACCTGCGGCATTGTTCGCGCATCTGCTGCATGGCCTCGCTCAAGCAGACGCATTACGTGCGCGAGAAAAATCCGGAAGACGGCAAGTCGACCATCTACTACATCGACATCCGCGCCATCGACCGCTTCGAGGATTTCTACCAGAAAGTGCAGGCCGATCCCTCGGTCAGCTTCATCAAGTCCAAGGTCGCGAAGATCACCGAAGATGAGCATGGCAACCCGGTGTGCCATGGCGTCGACACCGAAGGCTACAAGCGCTACACCACGCCGCACGACCTGGTTGTGCTGGCCGTCGGCATGGAACCCTCGGTCAAGGGCATCAATATTCCCGGCCACATCGTCGCGGATTCCAGCGGCTTCATCGAGGCCGACCCGGCCAACGGCGCAGTATTCGGCGCGGGCTGCGCGTCGAACGCGCTGGACGTGAACCGTGCGGTGCAATCGGCCACGGCGGCGGCATTGCGCGCCATCCAGGTGGTCAATAAAGTAGCAAAGGCGGAGGCTTAAACATGGCTGACATCAAAGTCGCAGCGTATATCTGCAAGGGCTGCGGGCTGGGCGAGCGCCTCGACACCGACGCGCTGGTCAAGATCGCACAGAAGGACGGCAAGGTGCCGATGGCGAAGTCGCACGATTTCCTGTGCAACGCCGACGGCGTGGCGATGATCAGGAATGACATCGCCAATGAGGGCGTCACCCACATCATGATCGGCGCCTGTTCGCGCCGTGCCAAGACCGAGGCATTCCACTTCCCCGAAAACGCGGTGGCACGCGCCAACCTGCGCGAAGGCGTGGTCTGGATTCGCCCCGACACCGAGGAGGCGCGCGAGACCACCCAGGAAATGGCGGAAGACTACATCCGCATGGGCTGCGCCGAAGTGAAGGCGATGACGGCTCCGGGCGGCAATCCCAACACCGGCACCAGCAAGACCCTGCTGGTGGTCGGCGGTGGCGTCACCGGCATGACGACCGCGATCGAGGCGTCGAAGACCGGCTACCCGGTGGTGCTGGTGGAAAAGTCCGGCGCACTCGGCGGCTGGGCAGCCAAGCTCTACAAGCGCGTGCCGGTGCACGAGCCGTACAAGTCGCCCGCCGATACCGGCGTGGGCGATCTGGTTGCCCAGGTGCTGGGCGACAGCAACATCAAGCTGTATCTGAACGCAACCGTCGCCAAGACCGACGGTGCGCCGGGCCGCTTCGTGGTCGACATCGCCACCGAATCGGGCGCGACGCATACCGAGGACATCGGCGCCATCGTGCAGGCAAGCGGCTTCACGCTGTACGACATGAACAAACTGCCGGAACTCGGCGGCGGCAAGTCGGCCAACGTGGTCGACCAGGCCGGACTCGAAGCGCTGGCTGTTGCTGCGGCTTCGGGCGACGGCGTGATCCGCCGTCCTTCCGATGGCGCGCCGGTCAAATCCGTGGTGTTCGTGCAGTGCGCCGGCCAGCGTGATCCGACCGGCACGCATCTGTCCTACTGCTCGGGCTACTGCTGCAACGCCAGCATCAAGCAGGCGATGTACTTCAAGGATGCCAATCCTGAAGTCGACACCACCATCATCTACACCGACCTGCGCACGCCGGGCAACGGCGAAGATTTCTACCGCAGCGCGCAGGAAAAAGGCGTCATCTTCACTAAGGGCCGCGTCGCCGAAGTGGTGCCGAACGGCAACACCAGCACGGTGAAGTTCAACGACCTGATCCTGGGTGACACCGACGCTGCCATGGTGGATGTCGACCTGGTGGTGCTGGCGACCGGCCAGGTGGCGAATTCGGGCATCAACATCGACGCCCTGACCAAGCCGCAGGTCGAAGGCCAGGAAGGCGAGCCCGCGGCCGCAGGCACGGTGGAAGTGAAGCCGATCTCCATCCTCAACCTGACCTACCGCCAGGGCCCGGACGTGCCGCAACTGAAGCAGGGTTTCACCGATTCGCACTTTATCTGCTTCCCCTATGAAACCCGCCGCACCGGTATCTACACCGCCGGTCCGGTGCGACGTCCGATGGACATCGCGCAGGCGCGCGAGGACGCCACCGGCGCCGCGCTGAAGGCGATCCAGGCGCTGGAAAACGCCGAACTCGGCCGCGCCGCGCATCCGCGTTCGGGCGACCTGTCGTTCCCGAAAGTGCGTCTCGAAGGCTGCACCCAGTGCAAGCGCTGCACGGTGGAATGCCCGTTCGGCGCCATCGACGAGGACGAGAAGCGCTTCCCGGTGTTCAACGAATCGCGTTGTCGTAGATGTGGTACCTGCATGGGCGCCTGCCCGGTGCGCGTGATCTCGTTCGAGAACTACTCGGTCAACACCGTCGGCGCGCAGATCAAGGCGGTCGACATTCCCGACGAGTTTTCCGAGAAGCCGCGCATCCTGATCCTGGCGTGCGAGAACGACGCCTACCCGGCGCTCGACATGGCGGGCATGAGCCGCAATGAGTACTCGGCCTTCGTCCGCATCATCCCGATCCGCTGCCTGGGTTCGGTCAACACCATCTGGATTACCGACGCGCTGAACGCCGGCTACGACGGCGTGATGTTGATGGGCTGCAAATCGGGCGACGAATACCAGTGCCACTTCGTCAAGGGCTCCGAACTGGGTCGGGTGCGCATGTCCAAGATCGACGACACGCTGAAGACGCTGAATCTGGAATCGGAGCGCGTGCGCGATCTCGAAGTCGCCATCACCGACATCGAGCGGGTTCCGGAAATGATCAACAAGTATGCCGCCGAGCTGGTTGCCGTTGGCCCCAGCCCGTTCAAAGGTTTCTAGGAGTGAATGCATGAGCGCAAACACCGCAGTGGCGGAGAAATACCGCAACAATTTCCTGAAGGAAATCGAAGAACAGGTCGAGATGGGCGACTGGGTGAAGATGTGCATGCAATGCGGCGTCTGCTCCGGTTCCTGCCCGACCAACTTCCAGAGCGCGTGGGAGCATCCGCCGCAGGAACTCTTCATGATGATCCGTGCCGGCAAGCGCGAGGAAGTGCTGACCACCACTTCGATGTGGAACTGCACCTCCTGCTACAACTGCATCGTGCGCTGCCCCAGGAAGCTGCCGATCACCCACATCATGCACGGCATCGCCGAATACGCGCACCGCATCGGCAAGGCGCCGAAGATGCAGGCCACGCGCTTCTTCTCGGGCCTGTTCTGGAAGAACGCGACCAAGACCGGCCGCGTCAACGAGTTGAAGCTGTCGATGGGCCTGTACTTCAAGGACGGCTTCTTCCAGGGCATCAAGAACGGCATGGCGATGCAGTCGGTCGCGCTGGGCCTGGTCAAGGCCGGACGCCTGAACGTGATGGAACTGCTCGGTGGTCACGCGTGCAAGGATCAGAAGGGCATCCAGGCAATGCTGAAGAAAGCCTACGAAATCGAGCGGACCCGCAAGGCCGCCAGGATGGAAGGCTGAGGAGATAACAATGGCCAAACATGAATACGCGTTTTACCCCGGTTGTTCGTCGCAGAAGGGCGCTTCCGCATCCAACTACCTGACCTCGGTCGAGTCGATGTGCAAGACGCTCGACGTCAAGCTCACCGAAATCCCCGACTGGAACTGCTGCGGCGCGTCGATCGGCTACGCTGAAGCCGGCGAACTGCCGCGCCACGTGCTGAATGCGCGCAACTTCGCGCTGTCAGAACAGCACCTGCCCGGCCAGGAGATCGTCGCCACCTGCGCCGCCTGCTGGCTGGGCGCGCGCGAGACGCGCGAGCGCCTGACGCACTCCGACACGCTGATGAATGACACCCGCGAAGCGCTGAAGGAAGCCGGCCTCACGATCAACGAAATGCCCAACATCCGCCACATGGTGGAGGTGCTGATCGAGGACCTCGGCTTCGAGGAAATGGCGAAGCACGTCGTGCGTCCGCTGGAAGGCGTGAAGATCGCCGGCTACGTCGGCTGCCAGACCAACCGTCCGTTCGGCGTCGCAGGCGAATCGTTCGAAAACCCGGTCTACCTCGACAAGATGGTCGAAATGGTCGGTGCCGAATCGATCCCCGAGTACGAGCAGAAGGTCACCTGCTGCGGCGGTGCGCTGGCGTTCTCCGAGCCGGAAAAGGCGCAGGCGCAGATCAAGGACATCGTCGAATCGGCCTACGACCACGGCGCCGAAATGATCGTGACACCGTGCCCGCTGTGCCAGGCCAACGTCGAGATCTACCAGGGCCAGATCAACAAGCGCTACGGCACCAAGTTCGACATCCCGGTGATGTACTACAGCCAGCTCATGGTGGTGGCCTATGGCGGCAGCGCCAAGGATGCCGCACTGAACGGCCAGGTCATCAAGGCGCGTCGTCTGGAGGAAATCGCCGCCAAGCCGGTCAAGCGCTGAGCGGTCTCAGGTGGACAAGAAAACAGGGGCTGCGTGCCCCTGTTTTTTTGCATTCAGTCCGTGAGAATGGATCAATCCAGCGCTTTGCGCAGCCGTTCCGGAGCATCGTAACTGCAGTGCCCCAGGGCAATCAGCAGCGCGGGTGTCTCGCCCTTGGGGAGCGCCAGCGCAGCCGCCAGCGCGTCCGAATCGAATCCGCCGATCGGGCAGCTGTCGAGCCCCATGTGTTCCGCCTGAAGCAGCATGTGCGCGGCCGCGAAATTGCACTGTCCCTGCGCCCAGGCCGCAATCGATTCGGGGCGATAGTGGGCGCGATAGGGTTCGTAAATGGGGGCCATGTCCCCGCCGCGTGCCTCCGCCTTGAAGCGGAGGCGCACGTAGTTCGAGTCCGGGTCGAGCTTTGCCACCAGCGCCACGATCGCAACGAGCGCGGCGGCGCTCGTCACCGCGGGCTGGTCGAAACAGGCGCGCGCAACGGCCGCCCGTTGCGCCGCATCGACGACGACGAAACGCCACGGCTCCAGCCCGAAAGCGGAAGGCGCCAGCCGGCCGGCTTCCAGCAGCAGGCCCAGTTCGTCGGACGATACGGCCTGCCCCGCAACGAACTGGCGGCAGGCATAGCGCTGTTGAATGGGATCGAGGAGGGTGGGCGGCATCGGAATCACTCCTGTCATGGCATTTACACCATAGTGCATGTGCGGGATGGCCGCGAATTGTTGCAGGGCCGGTCCGGTCATCGCCCTGCAATTGGGTTTCAAAAAGGCAATCCTGATCAAGTACCATGCTCGTGTCAGCGCCAGAGATGGCATCCGTCCAGGACGGCATGTATATTATTTAAAAGAGAAAACAGGCTCAAAGCTGTCCATCAATACAGCTTTGGATGCCGTGGGAGAACTTTCATAAATAAGCTGGAAGAAAAAGGTCTGCTGTGGCTGCTGGAGTCGGCCGCAGATGCCATGCTGATCACCGATTCGACCGGAGGCATCGTGCTGGCCAATACGCCCGCCGAAACGCTGTTCGGCTATACGCGGGCGGAACTGCTCGCGCTGTCGGTTGAAAGCCTGATTCCGCCGCGCTTTCGCGCCACCCATGTCACCCAGCGCCAGGACTATACGGCGCACCCGGGCAGCCGCGTCATGGGCAGCGGGGTTGAACTGTACGGCCTGCGCAAGGACGGCAGCGAGTTCGCGGCGGACGTCAGCCTGAGCCCGCTGGAAGGCGGCCATGTCCTCGCCACGGTGCACGACATCACCCGCCGCAAGCGGGCCGAGGATGCGCTGGCGGAGCAGAGCGCGCGGCTCGCCGCCATCGTGGAGACGGCGGTGGATGCCATCATCACCATCGACGAGCGCGGCACCATCGACGCCTTCAATCCCGCTGCCGAGCGCCTGTTCGGCTATGCGAAAGACGAAGTCCTGGGCAGGAACGTCTCCCAGATCATGCCCTCCCCCTATCGCGAAGCGCACGACGGCTATCTCGCTCACTATCTGGCCACCGGCGAGAAGCGCATCATCGGCCTCGGCCGCGAAGTGGTCGCGCAGCGCAAGGACGGCACCACGTTTCCGATCGACCTGGCGGTGAGCGAAATGCAGGTGGGTGGCCGCCGGCTGTTCACCGGCCTGGTGCATGACATGAGCCAGCGCAAGCAGGCGGAGGAGCGTCAGGCGCTCTTGATCCACGAACTGGAGAGCGCGAACGAGGAGTTGAAGAACTTCGCCTATGTCGTCTCCCACGATCTGAAGGCGCCGCTGCGTGCCATCGGCTCGCTCGCCGACTGGATCAGCGCCGACCAGGCGGAAAAACTCGACGACGAAGGCAAGGAGCACCTGCGCCTGCTGATCCAGCGCGCGCGGCGCATGGACAGCCTGATCGATGGCATCCTGCAATACTCCCGAGTCGGCCGCGTGCGCGAGGCGGTGGTGGCGGTGGACGTGAATGAGATCGTGAACGAAGCGCTGGCGATGCTCGCGCCGCCGTCCCACATCCGCGTAGAAGTCGCGCCCGAACTGCCGACCATCCGCGCCGAGCGCACCCGTATCCTGCAGCTGTTCCAGAACCTGCTGTCCAACGCCATCAAGTATCTGGACAAGCCCGAAGGCTTGATCCGCGTCGGCTTCGTGGCGCACGATCAGGAATGGGAGTTCACTGTCAGCGACAACGGGCCCGGCATCGAGCCGCGCCACTTCAAGCGGATTTTCCAGCTGTTCCAGACCCTCGCGCCCAAGGACCGTGTGGAGAGCACCGGCGTCGGCCTGGCGCTGGTGAAAAAAATCGTCGAGATGTACGGCGGGCGCGTGTGGATCGAATCGCAGCCGGGCGTCGGCAGCACCTTTTTCTTTACCTTGCCGCGCAGCGGCACAAACTAACAGGAGCAGCATCATGAAGAGCACATGCAAGGCAGTCATGCTAGTGGAGGACGACGACGTGGACGCCATGACCGTGCGTCGCGCCCTGAAGGAATTGCATGTGGCGAATCCGCTGGTGCGGGTGGAGAACGGCGAGGAGGCACTGAGTTATCTGCGCGATCCGGATCAGGTCCCGCCATGCATCATCCTGCTCGATCTCAACATGCCGGTGATGGGCGGCATCGAGTTCCTGCAGGTGGCCAAGAACGATGCCGCGCTCAAGCGCATCCCGGTGGTGGTGCTCACCACCTCCGACGAACAACAGGACAAGGTGTCCAGCTTCGACCTCAGCGTGGCCGGCTACATCCGCAAGCCGGTGGATTACCGGCAGTTCGTGGAAGCGGTGCGCGCCATCGACGCCTACTGGACCCTCTCCGAGCTGCTGCAATGAGCCACGCCACCGTGCGTGTGCTGCTGGTCGAGGACGACGCGGTCGATCGGCTCGCCTGCTGCCGCGCGCTGGCGGCGCAGCCCGGTTACGTATTCGAGGTGGAAGAAGCCGACACGGCGCGCGCCGGGCTGCAGCGCGCGCACGCCGAGGCGCCGGACCTGATTTTGCTCGACTACCACCTGCCGGACATGGACGGCGTGGAGTTTCTCGCCGAGCTCGCCGCCGACAGTGGCGAGCTGCCGGTGCCGGTGATGCTGCTGACCGGTGCCCAGGACATCGCGATTGCCGTCGACGCCATGCGCCGTGGCGCGCGGGACTACCTGATCAAGGACAGCGCGGGCGACTACCTCAAACTGCTGCCGACGGTGATCCACCGCGTGCTGCGTGAGAGCCAGGCACACGCCGACAAGCGCGAAGCGGAACAGCAACTGCACGCTGCCGAGGCTCGGTATCGCAGCCTGGTCGAACAGATTCCGGCGATCACCTTCACCGCCGCGCTGGATGTGCCGGGCAACCTGCTCTACGTCAGCCCGCAGATTCAGCGTCTTGGGTTTTCTCAGGACGAATGGCTGGCGAACCCGGATGGTGTGCTCAACTGCATCCACCCGGACGACCAGGCGCGGGTGCTCGCGGCCTTCGCCCACAGCTACGAATCCGGCGAGCCACTGCGCTGCGAATATCGCCTGCTGACGCGTGACGGTGAGCCGCGCTGGTTCCTCGATGAAGCCCGCGTGGTGCACGACGCGGCTGGCGAGCCGCTGTGCTTGCAGGGCGTGCTGATCGACATCACCGAGGACAAGCAGCGCGAGGCGGAGCTCGAATTTCACGGCAGCTATCTTGAGATACTGGTGGCCGAACGCACCGGCCAACTGGAAAAACAGACCGAGATGCTCAGATCGGCCAACGTCAACTTGGTGAAAGAAATCAACGAGCGCCGACAGGCCGAGCGGGCTTTGCGCGCCGGCGAAGCGCGCTTCCGCCTGCTGCTCGACTCGGCCGGCGAAGGCATCTACGGGCTCGACAGCGAAGGGCGCTGCACCTTCGTGAACGAGGCCGCGCTGGCGATGCTCGGCTATGCCCGCGACGAACTGCTGGGGCGCGAGACGCACAGCCTGATTCACCACACCCATGCCGATGGCAGCGCCTACCCAGCCGAGGCATGTCCTGTTTACGATGCCTTCCGCAGGGGTCAGCCGACCCACGGGATAGTGGAACTGCTCTGGCGCAAGGACGGCAGCTCCTTCCCGGCGGAATATTCGGCGCAGCCATTGCGTGAAGCGGGACGCGTCAGTGGTGCGGTGATGGTGTTCCGCGACGTCGCCGAAGCGCAGGCCCTGAGGCACCTGCTTTCGTACCAGGCGACGCACGACATGCTTACCGGCCTGGTCAATCGTCAGGAGTTCGAGCGCCGGCTGGAGCGGGTGCTCGTCGAGCCCCGGAGCGACGGCGAGGAATACGCGTTGCTCTATCTCGATCTCGACCGGTTCAAGGTGGTGAACGACACCTGCGGCCACACCGCAGGCGACCAGCTGCTGCGACAGATCACGGCGCGTCTGCATGAGCGCCTGCGCGACCGCGACACCCTGGCGCGGTTGGGCGGCGACGAGTTCGGCGTGCTGCTGGAGCATTGCCCGCTGGACCAGGCGCTGCGCATCGCCACCGAGCTGCGTGACGCGGTGCAGGACTATCGCTTCGTCTGGGAGGGCAAGCCGTTCTCGGTCGGCGCGAGCATCGGCCTGGTGCCGCTGTCCGCTACCACCGGCAGCGTTTCCGCCGCGCTCGCCGCCGCCGATGCCGCCTGCTACGCGGCGAAGGAGCAGGGTCGCAACCGGGTGCACCTCTACCAGCCGGACGACGCCCTGCTCACCCAGCAGCACACCCAAATGCAATGGGTGTCGCGCCTGACCCATGCCCTCGACGCCAACCGCTTCCGCCTCTACCAGCAGGTCATCGCACCGCTCGGTCAGCACGGCCAGGGCCGCCCGCACCACGAGGTCCTGCTGCGCCTGCTGGACGAAGAAGGGCGGGTGATTGAACCGATGGCCTTCGTGCCGGCGGCGGAGCGTTACAACCTGATGCCTGCCATCGACCGCTGGGTGGTGCGTGAGGTGATCAGCCGCCACGCCGTGCAGCAGCGGCACGCGCCCGTGGCCGAGCGGCCAATCTTCGCCGTCAATCTGTCGGGCAGTTCACTTGCGGACGAGCGCCTGGCCGAGTTCGTGTGCGGCCTGCTGGCCGAGCACGGCGTGCCGGCCGACATGCTGTGTTTCGAGATTTCCGAGACCGCGGCCATCGCCAACCTCAGCCGCGCCACCGAGTTCATCCAGGCGCTCAAACGCGAGGGCTGCCTGTTCGCCCTGGACAACTTCGGCAGCAGCATGTCATCGTTTGCCTACCTCAAGCAGCTGCCGGTGGACTTCCTCAAGATCGACGGCAGCTTCATCCGCACCATCGCCGAGGACAGCCTGACGCGGGCCATGGCCGATGCGATCAACCGGGTGGCCCATGTGATGGCGATCGAAACCGTGGCTGAGTGCGCAGAGAGCGCACCGATTCTTGCCCTGCTCAAGGAACTCGGCGTGGACCACGCCCAGGGTTATGCGCTGGCGCGGCCGCAGCCGTTGCCGGAGGCTGTTGCGCTCATCCCAGGCGCTGATGGGTCCGCGCGGAATGCAGAACGCCGCCTGTGACCCGTCCCGCGCACGCATGACAGAAATACGATATATGGCGAGCGCTCCGCGCGGATGAGCTTCAATTGGCGCTGACAGTCAGTTCTGCCGCCTGACAAGCCTTTCGAGCCCGCCCTTTGCTCGGCAGGCTGCACCCGATCGGTATCCGGGGACACCCGTCTTTCTAAACATGGCGTTATCCTTACGTTTTGTCCCAAACTCGCTCGACCATGAAAAAACCCAAAGACCTCAATGAACTGATCGACCTGGTGCACGAAGCGGTGTACGAGATCGACGAACTGCGCGCCTGCCTCGAGCACGACGACGAGGAAGCATCGACCTATACCCCTTACCTAGACACGCTCGACATCATGCTGCGCGCGCTGCACGAATCGATGGCGTCGGGAAAATACAGCGGTGCGGGGCAGGGCACCGACCTGGATTTCATGCCCCTGTTCAAGAAGCACGAACGCAATATTCCCTTCCGCGAACTGCTGCGCACCATCAACGCCACGCATCGCGAAGGCTACGAAGCCTGATCGTCCGGTGCGCCCTGCGCTGACGGCGCGCCTGTACCTGATCCTTTCGGCCATGCATCCCACCACAGCTTCCAGGTGAAAGCCATTCTTCACGCCTGCCCCGAATCTACTGATGGCATGCCGCATTCCGCCGCACCGCAGCATGTCGCCGTCATCGGCGCCGGCGTGGCGGGTGCCGCTGTCGCGCACGCCTTGGCGCAGCGTGGCGTCGCGGTCACCGTGCTGGAGCGTGCCGCTGCGCCGGCGCAGGCGGCGTCGGGCAACCCGGTGGCGGTGTTCCGGCCGGTGATCTCGCGCGACGACAACTGTGCCACGCGCCTGACGCGCGCGGCCTTTCTGCATGACCTGCGCGCATGGGATGCGCTCGAAGGCATTGAATGGGCGCGTTGCGGCGTGCTGCATCTGGCCCGTGATGCCGATGCCGCAGCGAAGCAGCAGCAGGCGCTGGCCAACAGCGCGCTGCCTGCCGATTTTGCCCGCTGGGTGGACCGGGCCGAGGCGCGCGAACTGGCCAACTGGCCCGTCGACGCGCCCGGCGTGTATTACCCGACGGCGGGCTGGGTGGTGCCGGCCAGTCTGTGCCGCGCCTGGCTCGACCATCCCGCGATCCAGGTGAAAACCGGATGTGCCGTCGCGCGCCTGCAGGCGGTTGCAGGCGGCTGGCAGCTGCTGGCTGACGATGGCGCGGTGCTGGCCGAAGCCGATGCCGTCGTGCTGGCGAACGCGCGCGATGCGCTGAATCGGGTGCCCGATCAAACCTGGCCGCTTAACACCGTGCGCGGGCAGATCACGCAGCTGCCGCCCGGCAGCCTGCCGGAAATCCGCCGGGTGATTGCGCGTGAAGGCTATGTGGCGCCGTGCGCGGGTCGTCTTCTGGTGGGCGCCACCTACGAGCACGATGACGACGATACGATGCCGCGCACGGCGAGCGATCGTGCCAATCTGGCGCGGCTGGAAGTGATTCTGCCGGGAGCGGGGGGACGCTTCCCGGCCGAGGCCGTGAGCGGGCGTGCCTCGCTGCGCGCCACGCTGCCGGACCGGCTGCCGATCGTCGGCGCGGTGGACGGGTATGCGGGGGTTTTTGTGGCGGCGGGCTATGCTTCGCGCGGGGTGGTGTGGGCGGGGCTGCTGGGCGAGGCGCTGGCCGACAGCATGACCGGGCAGCCGCTGCCTCTGGAGCCCGAGTTGATGCGGGCGATCTCGCCGCAGCGCTTCAGTTGCGGTAAACCAGCCAGATGAAGTGCGAAAATCGCGGCGAGGGCGCCGGTGCGCGGTTGTTGCCGCTTTAGCGGCTTACAAACACGGCCTACCCCTTGCGGGTGCTCCTACAGGGGGATGGCGAAGCCAGCGCATATCCGCGCTGTGGGAGGGTCGCCCCCGGTCCGATGCCGTGGGGATCGCGGCGGTTCGAAAATCGCGGCGAGGGCGCCGCTTTATTTCTGCGCTGTTGCGGGTGGCCTATTCCAGGGCTGAAGGCGGGGTTGGATAGCAGCGTTTGCCATCAGGCGGCGGTGAGCGGTTTGCCCTTGTGTGCGGCAACCGCAAGGCCTTCGTTATCGTACAGGCCGCCCTGGCTGGTCGCGCTGTGGACCAGCACATTCAGTGCCTGCCGGGTGGAGGCCAGCCGCAGTTCGATCAGCGCGCCGATGCGCCGGTTGAGTGCCTGGGCTTCCTGTTCCATTACGCCCAGCTGCTGCCAGCGGGCAAGCAGGTCCGGGTGCTTGTGCTGCGCCAGCCACATGCGCATGCCGGCCGGGTCGGGCGTGTGTCCGGCCGCCAGCAGATCGGCGTGCCGGTTTCGCGCATGGTCGCTCACGTTCTGCAACTGCTTCAGCTTGGCGGTGTTCAGCAGCGCCAGGCGGTCGGCGTCACCGGCGATCAAAGCCTGCTCCTCGTCCTGCAGCGACTGCAGCAATGCCTGCCACGCTGTGCTTTCCTGCGTCAGCCTGGCAAGCAGGCTTGAAGGGTCATGCGATGCGTTACTTGGCGGCATGGAGCATTTCCTTTACCGAATCGATCAGGCTTGAGGCGATGTTTTCGGGCTTGATGGTGTATTGGCCGCTGGCGATGGCGGCCTTGATGCTGTCCACGCGCGCCTGGTCGACGACCGGAATCGCCGCAAGCTGGGTTTCCAATTGCTTCATCTGGGACGCGCGCTGACTCAGGCTGACGTCGGTCTGCCCGGTTTCGGCCCGCGGGCCCGCCTGCGGCCTGGCGGGACGGTTTTCGACGGAGGGGGGCAGGGTGACCTGCTTCATGCCGGGATCGATTTTCATGGCAGCTTCCTGTGCGGGTCGGGCAGAGCGGAAATGACTTGTTTCAAGTTAGATCAGTAACGACATTATTTAAATATTCTGAAGCCGGCCGCCTTTTAAAAGGCGACCACCACCTGCTGGCCATCGTGCGCAATGCCGCTGACCACCTGGCCGGAGCGGGTTTTCACCCGCACCCGGTCGCCACGGCTGGCATTGGCCAGCGCCTGGCCTTCACTTTGCACGGAAAACCCCGGGCCGTTCATCACCAGGCGGGTGGGTTGGCCCTGCTGCACCGCGAGCGGGGGCCGCAGCAGTGCACTGCGCAGCGGGGCGCCCGCGGCCAGCCCGGACACCGCGCGGTAGCCCGGCAGGGCCTCGGCATTGGTGGCAACGTCGGCGGGGAGGCTGCCGAGATCGCCCTCGCGCAGCGTCAGGTCGGCGGCGGTGAGGACATGGTTGGCGGGGAGCGGCTGGCGGGTCACGACATAGTGGCCGATCACCCGCACCTGCGCCGGCAAATAAACCGTCCATCGGGCCGGCGCCAGGCAACGCACGCCCACCGTGGTTTTGCCGATGCTGCGGCTGCCCTGCGGCTGGAAGGCATCGAGCGCCGAACAGGCCGGCATCGCCGTGCGCGGCGGTGTGACCTGGATCAATACGGTGCCCGGCAGTCCGCCGGTCTGCGTTTTAAGGAAGCGCTCGGCCTGGGCCGTGAGCGCCGCCGGATCCTGCTGGCCTGCCGCGTGGACCGCGCCCGTCAGGCTCAGGCAGGCCACGGCCAGCCACATTCCGGGGGAACGTCTGCCTGCTTGGGGGGATGCTGCTGCCATTTGCGACTCCTCGACTCGGCTTATCACACTGCGCCATTGTAGGAAGCGGGGCGCCATCCTAAACGCCGAAATGAACGGGCTTTTTGCCGCTTATCGTGCGATTGGATGGACAGGCGCGTGTCTAGGATGCAGTCATCCCCAAAAGGCTTTGCCGAAAAAGGTGACTGACATGATGAACCGGCTGGACGAGATGCTGAACTTCCACACCCAGGCGCTGCGCATTCGCGACCAGCGCCAGCAGGTGCTGGCATCCAATATCGCCAACGCGGACACGCCCAACTACAAGGCGCGCGACCTGGACTTCAAGACCGCCCTGCAGGGCGCGCTGAAAGCGGCGCCCGTGGCCGGCGGGGCGACGCTGGCGGCCACGGCGCCGGGGCATCTTGCCGGCAAGCCCGGCCTGGCTTCCGACCCGGGGCTGCTGTACCGCACCCCGGCGCAGGGCAGCGTCGATGGCAACACGGTGGACATGGACAGCGAACGCGCCGCCTTTGCCGACAACGCCATTCATTATGAATTCAACCTGAACCGGCTCAGCCAGCAGATCAAGGGTCTGCTGTCCGTCATTCAGGGATAAGGAGTCTAGCGCATGTCATTGTTCAATATCTTCAACGTCGCCGGCTCGGCCATGAATGCCCAGTCGCAGCGGCTGAACACGGTTGCCAGCAACCTCGCCAACGCCGACAGCGCCACCAGCGCCAATGGCGAAGCCTACAAGGCCAAGCAGGTGGTGTTTGCCGCCACCCCGGTGGGCGAAAACGGCGCAACCGGCGTCAACGTGGCCGCGGTGATCGAGGATCCGTCGCCGATGAAAATGGTGTACGACCCGAAGAATCCGCTCGCCGACGACAAGGGCTACGTCACCATGCCCAACGTCAATGTGGTGGAAGAAATGGTCAACATGATTTCCGCCTCGCGATCGTATCAATCCAACGTCGAAATGATGAACACCACCAAAACCCTGCTGCTCAAGACCCTGACCCTGGGCCAGTGATCAGCCCGAAACGCCAACGAGGATAAGCCATGAGTACGGTACAAAATTCCAGCAGCGTCACCGAACTGTTCGGCGCCGGTGCCACCAAGACCGGCAAGAGCGCCGCCGAGGACACGCAGAACCGGTTCCTGCACCTGCTGGTGGCGCAGATGAAAAACCAGGACCCGCTGAATCCCCTCGACAACGCCCAGGTGACGAGCCAGATGGCCCAGCTTTCCACCGTGCAGGGGATCGAGAACATGAAGGCCAGCATGGAAGCGCTGGCCGCCAGCCTCGGCACCAACCAGATGTCGCAGGCGGCCAACCTGATCGGCCGCGGCGTGCTGGTGCCGGGCGACACCATCCGACCGTCCGAGGTCGAGAACGTGGTGGGCTTCGAACTGGAGACGCCGGCGGACAAGGTCACCCTCACCATCAGCGACGCGTCGGGCGCCAAGGTGCGGACCGTGAACCTGGGCGAACGCAAGGAAGGCGTGAACCTGGTCGAGTGGGACGGCCTGCGCGACGACGGCAGCGCCGCTCCCGATGCGGCGTATCACTTCAAGATCGAAGCCGTCAGCGAGGGCAAGACCGTGGCCGCCTCCACCCTGCACCTGGGGCTGGTCAACAGCGTCTCGCAGGGAAGCCAGGGCGTGCAACTGAACCTGGCGGGCAAAGAGAGCGCGAGTTATGCCGACATCCGGCAGATTTTTTGATTTTCTGAGCAGGGCAGCGTGAACCCGACAGGGCGATCGATCGCAACCAACACAAGGAGCAGAACATGGGTTTTCAGCAAGGTTTGAGCGGCCTCAACGCCGCAGCAAAGAATCTGGATGTCATCGGCAACAACGTCGCCAACTCGGGCACGGTCGGATTCAAGCAGTCGCAGGCGCAGTTTGCCGACGTCTATGCCAGCTCCCTCACCGGCTCAGGCGGTTCCAACGTCGGCATCGGCACCAAGCTGGCGCAGGTGTCGCAGCAGTTCACCCAGGGCAACATCACGGCGACCAATAACCCGCTCGACATCGCCATCAACGGCGGCGGCTTTTTCCGCATGGAAAACAGCGGTGAAGTGACTTACCAGCGCAACGGCCAGTTTCAGCTGGATCGCCTGGGCTTCGTCGTCAACCCGAGTGGTGCGACGCTCACCGGATATACGGCGGACGCCAGCGGCACGCTGCTGACCGGCGCGCCGGGCCCCTTGAGCATCAACACCGCCGACCTGACGCCGCAGATCACGACCGAAGTGAATGCCGTGCTCAACCTGGATTCCGGCAGCGGGGTGCCGACCGTCACGCCGTTCGATATGAACAACCCCGACACGTTCAATAATTCGACAGCGGTTTCGGTCTTCGACAGCCTGGGCAATGCCCAGACGCTGCAAACCTTCTACGTGAAGACGGCTGTCGCTGGAGAATGGGATGTCTATGCGGTCAGTGATGGCGTGCCGATCGTCGGTGGCGGCGCCTCGGGCCAGGTTGCCACCCTTGCCTTCAACACCAGCGGGATCCTGCAGACGCCGATGCCGTATGGGACGCCCGTCACCGTTCCTGCCACGGATACGAGTGCTGTCCCTACGTTTGATGTCACGTTCGACTTCGCCGGAACCACCCAGTTCGGCTCCGCGTTCAGCGTCAACACGCTGAACCAGGACGGCTACACCTCGGGGCGACTCGCCGGCTTCAACGTCAGCGCCGATGGCATGATCCAGGGCCGCTATACCAACGGCCAGTCGGCCGTGCTGGGCCAGGTGGTGCTGGCCAATTTCGCCAACCCGAATGGCCTGCAGCCGCTCGGCAACAACATGTGGGCCGAAACCTCGGCTTCCGGCACGCCGCTGGTCGGGGTGCCGGATTCCGGCAGCCTCGGTGTGCTGCAGTCGTCGGCGGTGGAGGATTCCAACGTCGACCTGACCGCCGAACTGGTCAACCTGATCACGGCCCAGCGCGTATACCAGGCCAACGCACAGACCATCAAGGCGCAGGATGCGGTGCTGCAGACCGCGGTCAACCTGCGTTGATGATTTGAAGCGATAGGGGGCACCATGGACCGTCTCATCTACACCGCCATGACCGGCGCGAAGCACATCCTGGAACAGCAGGCGACGACTTCGCACAATCTGGCGAACGCGACCACCACGGGTTTTCGCGCGCAGGTCGACCAGTTCCGCGCGGTGCCGGTGCAGGGCGCGATCTCGCCCACCCGTGCCTTCGTGGTGGATTCCACCACCGGCAGCGATTTTCGCGGTGGCGCGATCCAGCACACCGGGCGCGATCTCGATGTGGCGGTGCAGGGCGACGGCTGGATTGCGGTGCAGACCGCAGACGGCAGCGAGGCCTACACCCGCAACGGCAGCCTGAAGATGGACGAGAACGGCGTGCTGCTCACGCGCGAAGGCCTCACCGTGCAGGGCGACGGCGGCGCGCTGTCGATCCCGCCCGGCCGCAACATCGCAGTGGCCCGTGATGGCACGATTTCGCTGGTGCCGGACGGCTCCGAGGCCACCGGCCTCACCGCAGTCGGCCGCCTCAAACTGGTGAATCCGCCCGCGGCCGACCTGGTGCGCGGCGACGATGGCCTGTTCCGCCTGAAAGGCGGCACCCCGGCACCCGCCGACCCCGACGTGTCGCTGATCAGCGGCGCGCTGGAGTCCTCCAACGTCAACGTCGTCGACGAAATGGTCAACATGATTTCGCTGGCGCGTCAGTTCGACATGCAGATGAAACTGCTGCAGCACGCCGAGAACAACGATGGCAAGGCAGCCCAGCTGCTGAGCCTGAGTTGATTTTTATCCGCGAAGGACGCGAAGGGCCGCGAACCAAACCCCTTCGATCTTTCTTCGCGTTTCTTCGCGTCCTTCGCGGATGAAATGTTTTTTAAAGGAGCCGACATGATTCGCTCACTATGGATTGCCAAGACCGGTCTGGATGCGCAGCAGACGCAGATGGACGTGATTTCCAACAACCTTGCCAACGTCAGCACCAGCGGCTTCAAGCGCGCGCGTGCGGTGTTCGAGGACCTGCTGTACCAGACCATCCGCCAGCCCGGCGCGCAGTCGTCCGAGCAGACGCAGTTGCCGTCCGGCCTGCAGATCGGTACCGGGGTGAAGCCGGTTGCCACCGAGCGCATCTTCACCCAGGGCAACCTGCAGCAGACGGGCAACTCCAAGGACGTGGCGATCCAGGGCAACGGCTTCTTCCAGGTGCTGATGCCTGACGGCACCACGTCCTACAGCCGCGACGGCTCGTTTCAGGTGGATGCCAACGGCCAGATGGTCACCTCCAGCGGCTACGCGGTGCAGCCCGCCATCACCATTCCGCCCGACACCCAGACCCTGACTATCGCGCGCGACGGCACGGTGTCGGTGCAGCAGGCGGGATCGGCTACCCCGGTGACGGTCGGCACCCTGCAGCTGGCGATGTTCGTCAACCCGGCCGGCCTGCAGAGCCTGGGCGAGAACCTCTACGGCGAAACCGCCGCGTCCGGCACCCCCAGTTCCAACGCACCCGGCAGCAACGGCGCCGGCATGCTCAATCAGGGCTACGTCGAAACTTCCAACGTCAACGTGGTGGAAGAGCTGGTCAACATGATCCAGACCCAGCGCGCGTACGAGATCAACAGCAAGGCGATCTCGACATCCGACCAGATGTTGCAGCGCCTGACACAGTTGTGAGATTTGTCATGAACACGCCGCGCATATTCGGATTGCTGGTTGTGCTGCTGGGGCTGGCAGGCTGCGGCACCACGCCGTCCACCATCGTCGAGCATCCCACCACCGCGCGCCCGCAGGCCCAGGCCACGCCGTCGGCCGGCAACGGCGCCATCTATCAGGCGACGGCCTATCGTCCGCTGTTCGAAGACCGCCGTGCGCGCCACGTCGGCGACGTGCTGACCATCGTCATCAACGAGAAGACCCAGGCCGGCAAGCAGGCCTCCTCCAATGCCTCGAAGAACAGCGAGGTCGATTCGTCGATCAGCGCCGTCGCCGGCCTGCCGCTGAAGATGTTCCAGGGCGTGGGGCTGAACGCCGAAGCCGCTACGTCATACGACGACAAGTCCGCACTCAATTCCAGCAACACCTTCAGCGGCAGCGTCAGCGTCACCGTCATCGAGGTGCTGCCCAACGGCAACCTGATCGTCGCCGGCGAGAAGCAGATCGCGCTCGACAAGGGCACCGAATACGTCCGCCTGTCGGGCGTGGTGCAGCCCGACACCATCCAGGCGGGCAACACCGTGTCGTCGGCCAAGGTGGCCGACGCGCGCATCGAATACCGCACCAGCGCCAAGTTCGACACCGCCGAAGTCATGGGCTGGCTGGCGCGCTTCTTCCTCAGCTTCGTACCGCTTTAAGGTGGGCCTCATGAAAATTCCGCACCTTCCTGTACTGATCAGCCTGCTGGCTGCGCTTGCAATGAGCGGCACAGCGCACGCCGAACGCATCAAGGACATCGCCGCCATCCAGGGCGTGCGCGTCAACCAGCTGATCGGCTACGGCCTGGTGGTGGGCCTCGACGGTACCGGCGACCAGACCACGCAGACGCCGTTCACCGTACAGAGCATTACCAACATGCTGACGCAGATGGGCGTCAACCTGCCGCCCGGCACCAACATGCAGCTGAAGAACGTGGCCGCCGTGATGGTGACAGCCGAACTGCCGCCGTTTTCCCAGGCCGGGCAGGGCATCGACATCACGGTGTCGTCGATCGGCAACGCCAAGAGCCTGCGCGGCGGCACCCTCGTGATGACGCCGCTGAAAGGCGCCGACGGCCTGGTCTACGCCATGGCGCAGGGCAGCCTGGTGGTCAGCGGCGCCGGCGCATCGGCCAACGGCAGCCAGGTGCAGATCAACCATTTGAGCGTCGGGCGCATCCCGGCCGGGGCCACGGTCGAACGCACGGTGGTCACCGCCCTCGGCGGATCCGGCAGCATCAACCTTGAGCTGCGGCAGAGCGATTTCACTACCGCCAGCCGCGTGGTCGATGCTGTGAACACGAAATTTGGCCAGGACACCGCGCGCGCACTCAACGGCCGGGTGGTCCAGGTGAAAACGCCGGTTGGCGAAAGCGAGCGGGTGGCCTTCCTGGGCGCGATCGAAAGCCTCGACGTCAGCCCGGCACAGGCCATGGCCAAGGTCATCATCAACGCGCGCACCGGCTCGGTGGTGATGAACCGGGCCGTCATGCTCGACCCCAGCGCGGTGGCGCACGGCAACCTGTCGGTGGTCATCAGCACCGAGCCGGTCATCAGCCAGCCGGCGCCGTTCTCCAAAGGGCAAACAGTGGTCACCCAGCAGTCGCAGATCGAAATCCGACAGCAGCCGGGTGAAGTCATGCTGCTCAAGGGCAGTGCCGCGCTGTCCGACGTGGTGAAGGCGCTCAATTCCATCGGCGCCACCCCGCAGGATCTGCTGGCGATCCTGCAGGCGCTGAAGGCATCGGGCGCGCTGCGCGCCGAGCTGGAGGTGATCTGAATGAATGGAATGGGCGGCGCTGACCTGGCCTCCAAGTTCGCGCTCGACGTCCAGGGCGTCAACCAGCTCAAGCTCGACGCGAAGCAATCCTCGCCCGAGGCGCTGAAGCAGGCCGCGCAGCAGTTCGAGGCGGTGTTCATGAACATGCTGATGAAAAGCATGCGTGAAGCGACGCCGCAGGACGGCATGTTCGACAGCGAACAGACCCGCATGTACACCTCGATGCTCGACCAGCAGCTGACGCAGCGCATGGCCAGCCGCGGCATCGGCCTGGCCGAAGTGATGGTGCGCCAGCTCTCCAGCGCACTGGCCGTGTCGAACGGCGAGGGCGTCACGCCCGGTGCCGGGACCGAACCGGGGTTTCCGTTGAATGCCCCACAAGGGGATCTCGATGCCCTTGGGTACTCCGATCCACTACGCGCTAAAGTCCCGCAAGGTGGGATGTCGTCGTATGCCCCGGGCGTTCCGGCAGCGCCGCTGCCGGCCGCCGCCGCGCGCGCCGGGGATGTTCCGGCCCACGTCGGGGCCTTCGTGCAGAAGCTGCTGCCGCATGCCCAGGCGGCCAGCGCCGGCACCGGCATACCCGCCCGCTTCATGCTGGGGCAGGCGGCGCTGGAAACCGGCTGGGGCAAGGCTGAAATCCGCGGCGCCGAAGGCCAGAACAGCCACAACCTGTTCGGCATCAAGGCCGGCGCCGGCTGGACAGGCAAAACGGTCGACATCGTCACCACCGAATACGTCAACGGCAAACCGCAGAAGCAGGTGGACACGTTCCGCGCCTACGACTCCTATGCTGATTCCTTCCGCGACTACGCCAAGCTGCTGCAGAACAACGCGCGCTACCAGAACGTGATCGCGCAGGGGCAGGATGCCGCCGGCTTTGCCCAGGGCCTGCAGCAGGCCGGCTATGCCACCGACCCGAATTACGCCCAGAAGCTGATGAGCGTCATCCGGCAATTCGACCAGGCTTGATCCGGCGTGCTCAAGTATCCGGAACTGCGACCGATTCACCCATTAAGCGAGCGTATAGCGCTTTTCCGAAACCCACCCGTGCACAGATAGATGGCATCCAGTATTCTCAGCGTTGGTCAGAGCGCCCTCACCGCCGCGCAGGTGGGGCTTAGCACGACCGGCCACAATATCGCGAATGCGGCGACCCCGGGCTACAGCCGCCAGTTGGTGGTGCAGGGTGCGGCCCTGCCGCAGAGCTTCGGCTTCGGTTTCATGGGCCAGGGCGTCGATATCTCCACGGTCAAACGGGTGTACAGCGAGTTCCTGGGTGGACAGGTCCGTACCGCCCAGACCACGAAAAGCGCGCTCGACAGCCATTACGCCCAGATCCGGCAAATCGACAACCTGCTGGCCGATCCGGCCTCCGGTCTGTCGCCTGCCCTGCAGGGCTTTTTCAGCGGCATCCAGGAAGTGGCTTCGAATCCCGCTTCGATTCCCTCGCGCCAGGCGGTCCTGTCCTCGGCCGAGTCGCTTGCTTCGCGTTTCCAGAGCCTGGCCGGGCGACTCACGGAACTGGAGCAGGGTGTCAACAGCCAGGTCACTTCCAGCGTCAGCGTCATCAACAGCTATGCGCTGCAGATTGCGCAACTGAACGACATCATCGGACGCTCCCAGGGCGCGACCGGACAGCCGCCCAACGATTTGCTCGATCAGCGCGACCAGCTGATTCTCGACCTGAACAAGGAAATCAAGGCGACCGTCGTCAAGCAGGGCGACGGCGCCTACAACGTGTTTATCGGCAATGGCCAGCCGCTGGTGGTGGGCGCAAACACCTCCCGGCTCACCACCATCGCATCGCCCACCAACCCCGAGAAAATCGAGGTGGCGTACCAGACCACTAACGGCCCCGTCATCTTGGGTGCCACCAGCCTCGCCGGCGGCAAACTGGGCGGGGTGCTGGAATTTCGCAGCCAGTCGCTGGAGCCAGCGCAGAATGCCCTCGGGCGCATCGCCATCGGCATGGCGATGAGCTTCAACACGCAGCACCAGCAGGGCGTCGACCTCAACGGCAATCCGGGCGGCGCCTTCTTCACCCTGGCAGCCCCGGTGGTGCGCGCGAACGCCTTCAATGACCCCGCCAGCACGGCGGTCGTGACCGCCAGCATCAGCGACGCCAATGCGTTGACCACCAGCGATTACCGTCTCCAGTTCGACGGCACCGACTACACCCTGAGCCGCCTGCCCAACGGCAGCCCGGTCACCGTCGTGGACGGGGACACCGTGGACGGGATCACGCTCAGCCTGACGGGCACGCCCGTCGCAGGCGACAGCTTCCTGATCCGCCCGACCGTCAATGGCGCCTCCGGCATTGCCGTGGCGATCACCGATCCCCGGCTGATTGCCGCTGCGGGAACCCTGCCGGTCGTCCCGGTCGGCACGTCGGCATCCGGCACCAATACCGGGGATGTTGTCATCGGCGCCGCCACGGTCGACGGCAGCTACACGACGCCGCTTGCCGCACCGGTGACGTTCACCTACCAAGTCGACGCAGTGAATGGCGACGGGTTCATCCTGTCGACCCCGGTGACGGTGACCGATACGGGTGCCCCGCCCACCACGACTTCCTATGCTGCGGGTGACATCGTTCCTTATGTCGACGGCGCCACCATCAGCTTCGGCGGCATCAGCTTCGTCCTCAGCAGCCCCACGAGCACCGCCCCTGCTGACGGCGACAGCTTCACCGTCGCCGCCAACCCGTCCGGCGTGGGCGACAACCGCAACGCGCTGCTGCTGTCCGGTCTGCAAACCGCCAACACCCTGGGCAATGGCTCCACCAACTTCCAGGGCGCCTATTCGCAGTTGGTCAGCCAGGTCGGCAACCAGACCCGCGAACTCGATGTGACCAGCAACGCAGCCGGCAAGCTGCTCACCGAAGCGAACATCTCGCTGCAGAACGAGTCGGGGGTCAATCTGGACGAGGAAGCGACCAATCTGCTGCGCTACCAGCAGGCCTATCAGGCGGCCGGGAAGGTGATGCAGATTGCCAGCGAGATGTTCGACGTACTGCTCTCGCTCGGCCGATAAGGGGATACGAACATCATGCGCATCAGCACCCAGACAATCTTCGAAACCGGCTCGGCCCGCCTCGGCGAACTGCAGTCCGGCCTGGTCAAGACGAATCAGCAGATTGACAGCGGCCGGCGCATGCTCAGTCCATCGGACGATCCGGTTGCCGCCGCGCGTGCGCTGGAAGTCACCCAGTCGCAGTCGCTCAATACCCAGTACGGACTCAACCGCCAGCATGCAAAAAGCGCGCTCGCCTCGGTGGAGGGCACCCTGTCCAGCGTCACCGCGCTGCTGCAGGATGCGAAAACCACCGTCATCGCCGCAGGCAATGGCGCATTGAGCGATACCGAACGCGGCTTCATGGCAACCGAATTGCGCGGCCGCTTCGAACAGTTGCTGGGGCTGGCCAACAGCCGCGACCCGATGGGCAACTACCAGTTCTCCGGCTTTCAGACCACGACGCCCCCCTTCGCCGAGATTGCGCCCGGCAGCGTGCAGTATCAGGGCGACACGGGGCAGCGGCTGATGCAGGTCGACTCGACACGGCAGATGGCGGTCAGCAACACGGGGCAGGCCATTTTCCAGGGGGGCGGGCAGGACGTCTTCGCAACGCTGGATGACCTCATCACCCTTCTGCAGGTGCCTGTGGTCGATGCGACAACCAACACGGCGCTGACCGCTGGCCTGGCAACCGCCAACGGCAACCTGGACCTGGCCCTGGACAATGTGCTGACGGTGCGCGCATCGGTCGGCTCGCGTTTGCAGGAACTCGATGCGCTGGACAACGCGGGCGAGGATCGGAATATCCAGTACAGCCAGATCCTGTCGGAGTTGCAGGATCTCGATTATTCCCAGGCGCTGACGCAGCTCTCGCAGCAGCAATTCACGCTCGAGGCCGCACAGCGCTCCTTCGTCGCCATCTCGGGCTTGTCCTTATTCAACTTCCTGTAGCCCCATTCATGAATACAAAGGACATGTCGCCCGGCGAACAGTTGAGCGTGGAGGTGACACGTTTGCTCTCGCTCGCTTCCGAGCACGGCGACCTTCATCTGGCCGAAGTGGAGCGTGACCTTGTTCAGATGGATGGGCTGCTGGCCGAGGCCATCAAAAAGCTGTGCGCGAGTTTCATGGAGATCCATCGCGTGGCCGACCTGCAGCAGGAAGCCTTGAACAGCCTGCTGGCCGACGGCCAGTCCGCCCCCGTGCATGCGGCACGCTTCGAGGCCCTGCGCGAGGAAATCAACCAGCACATCGGCGCCGCGGTGACCGGCCTGCAATTCCAGGACATGACCAGCCAGCTGATTGGCCGCATGGCGGTGCATCTGGCCGGAATGCGCGACGTGTTTGGTGCACTCGATGTCAATGGAGCGGTTCCTCCGGAAAGCGGGACCGAAGCCCTGCTTGCGGTGCTGACCAGCGTCAGCGATCGGGTGGCGGCGCGTTTCTCCGAACTGGAAGGGGTTTCGCGCAGCACCGTGAATCAGCGCCATATGGAAAGCGGCGACATCGATCTTTTTTGAAACCAGGCAATGCTCGGGCGACAGCCTGATAACGAAAGTAGCGGGAGCAACAATGAGTAAAACAATTCTTGCAGTGGATGATTCGGGCTCATTGCGCCAGATGCTGTCCTTCAGTCTGAAGGCCGCTGGCTATGGGGTGATCGAGGCGGTAGACGGCCAGGATGCACTGAACAAGGCGAAGCAGCAGCAGGTCGACCTGGTGCTGACCGACCAGAACATGCCGGTCATGGACGGCCTGAGCCTGATCAAGGCGCTGCGCGGTCTGAAGAATTACCAGAATGTGCCGATATTGATGCTGACAACGGAGTCCGGCGACGAGATGAAGGCAAAAGGCCGGGCTGCAGGCGCCAATGGCTGGCTGGTGAAACCCTTCGATCCGGCGCGGCTGACCGAAGTGGTCAAGAAGCTGATTGGCTGAAAAATAACAGTTATCGATAGTGCAGCGCGTAAATCACGGAGTTCAAAGATGACAATTGACATGAGCCAGTTCTACCAGGTTTTCTTCGATGAAGCAGACGAACTGCTCGCCGAAATGGAAAAGCTGTTGCTGGCAATCGATGTGTCCGCGCCGGACAGCGAGGATCTCAACGCAATCTTCCGTGCCGCGCATTCCATCAAGGGCGGCGCTGCCACCTTTGCCTTCAATGACATCACCGAAGTCACCCACATGCTGGAGTCGCTGCTCGACCGCATCCGCAAGGGCGAGATGGCGTTGACGCCCGAGCACGTGGATGCCTTCCTGGTCTCCAAGGACAGCCTGACCATGCTGATGGACGGCCATCATCATGGCTCCAGCGTCGACCAGGCCGCGGTTGACAGCGTATGCCAGCGGCTGAAGGCGCTGTCCCAGGGCATCGTGTCGGATGCGCCGGTTGCCGCCGCGGCCCCGGCGGTTCAATCCGCCACACCGGTTGCGGATGCGAATGGCGATTACCATTTCCGCATCGAATTGCCCGATGTGCCGCAGCGCGACGTCGACGCACTGGCCACCGAACTGGGCCTGCTGGGGACGATCAGCCAGGAGACCCTGCCCAACCAGCGCGTGGTCTTCACCCTGGTCACCGGCGAAGGGCTGGACAACATCATTGCGATCTGTTCGTTCGTGCTCGATCCGGCCGACCTCAAGATCAGCCAAGGCGGCCCCCAGGCCGCTGCGGTCGCCGCCCCGGCAAACGACGATCCGGGTTACGGAATTTTCGAACCGGAAAACACCGATCTCGCCCGCCCGGCTGCGACAGCCGCGCCTGCCCAAACCGCCGCGCCTGCTGTCGAAGCCAAGAGCTTCGGCCGGCGCGCCACCGACAAGGAAGGCAGCAGCCAGGAATCGTCATCGATCCGCGTCGGCGTCGAAAAGGTCGACCAGCTGATCAACCTGGTCGGCGAACTGGTCATCACCCAGGCCATGATCGAACAGCGCATCAGCGCGCTCGACCCCATCCAGCACGAACGCCTGCTCAACAGCGTCGGCCAGTTGACCCGCAACACGCGCGACCTGCAGGAAGCCGTCATGTCCATCCGCATGATGCCGATGGACTATGTGTTCTCGCGCTTCCCGCGCATGGTGCGTGACCTCGCCGGCAAACTGAACAAGAAAGTCGAATTCGTCACGCGCGGCGCGGCCACCGAACTCGACAAGGGCCTGATCGAGCGCATCGTCGATCCGCTCACCCATCTGGTGCGCAACAGCGTCGACCACGGCATCGAAATGCCCGAGAAGCGCGCGGCAGCGGGCAAGAGCGAGACCGGCAAACTGATCCTGTCGGCCGCTCACCAGGGCGGCAACATCGTGATCGAAGTCAGCGACGACGGCGGTGGCCTGAATCGCGAGCGGATTCTTGACAAGGCCAGGCAGCAAGGCCTGCCGGTATCCGACACGATGCCCGATGCCGATGTCTGGCAACTCATTTTTGCACCCGGCTTTTCCACCGCCGAAGTCGTCACCGACGTGTCCGGCCGCGGCGTGGGGATGGACGTGGTCAAGCGCAACATCACGGCGATGGGCGGCACCGTCGACATCCGTTCCGTGACGGGCGTCGGCACCACCATCGCCATTTCGCTGCCGCTGACCCTGGCGATCCTCGACGGCATGTCGGTCAGGGTGGGTGAAGAGGTCTACATCCTGCCGCTGGGCTACGTCATCGAATCGCTGCAGCCAGTCGCGGCAGACGTCAAGGAAATCGCCGGCCAGGGCCAGGTGGTCAAGATCCGGGAGGAATATTTGCCGCTGATCCCGCTGTACAAGATTTTCGACATCGAGCCGAATTTCACCGATCCCTCGCAGGGCATCGCCGTCATCCTGGAAGCCGACGGCAAGAAGGCCGCCCTGCTGGTCGACGGTCTCGTCGGCCAGCAGCAGGTCGTGGTCAAGAACCTCGAATCGAATTTCCGCAAGGTGGCCGGCATTTCCGGCGCCACCATCCTGGGCGACGGCGGCGTTTCCCTGATTCTCGACGTGTCCGCGCTGTTGAGATCGAGCCGCCAGCTCAATGCCGAACCCGCCTTTTTTTGAAATGAATCAAGGATAAAAACATGTCTGATTACACACAAAACTCAGCCAGCGCGCAGGAAGCAGGGGATGACGCCGGCCAGGAATTCCTGGCTTTCACCCTGGGCCAGGAAGAATACGGCATCGACATCCTGCGGGTGCAGGAGATACGCGGCTACGAGCCGGTCACCCGCATCGCCAACTCCCCCGAATTTGTCAAGGGCGTGGTGAACCTGCGCGGCATCATCGTGCCGATCGTCGATATGCGCATCAAGTTCAACCTGGGAACCCCCACCTACGACCAGTTCACGGTGGTGATCATCCTCAGCATCGGCGGCCGCGTGATGGGCATGGTGGTCGACAGCGTCTCCGACGTCACCACGCTGACCCCGGACCAGGTGAGGCCTGCGCCGGAAATGGGGACGACCTTCGACAGCGATTACCTCATCGGACTCGGCACGCTCAACGAGCGCATGCTGATCCTGGTGGATATCGACAAGCTGATGTCCAGCCCCGAAATGGGCCTGATCGAGAAAATCGCGGCCTGAAAGCCTGTTTAAACCCACACACAAATAATTCAAGGCAATCGGAGTTGAAATGTTTAAGAATCTGAGTATCAAGGCGCGACTGGTTTTCATCCTGACGTTTTTGTCGGCCTTGTTGCTGGTCATCGGCCTCATCGGTCTGAACGGCATGAGCAAAGCTGAAGCAGGGCTGAAAACCGTTTACGAGGACCGCACCGTTCCCCTGGTTGATCTGGCGTCCATCATCGACATGGTCAACCGGATTCGTACCCACGCGGTGATTGCCGCCGGTGCCCCCGAGCCGGCCGTGGCTGAAAAGCAGAATGCCGACACGCTCCTGCTGGATGCGGAGATCGACACGCTCTGGACGAAATACATGGCCACCACCCACACCCCGGATGAGGCGCAACTGGCGGCTGCGTTCGCTTCCCAGTGGAAGGCGTATCAGGCCTCGCGCAGCGTCACCCTGAGCCGGGCGATGGAAGGCGACTTCGAAGCCGCCAAGGCCAATGCCGCCAGCGATGCCGGGCCGAAATTTGCCGCTGCGCGTGAAACCATGTTCAAGCTGCTCACCTTGCAGGGCGACGTCGCCAAGCAGGAATTCGATCTGGCACACGACCTTAGCGTGAACAGCCGCAATATCACCCTCGCTGCAATCGCCATTGGCCTTGGCCTGGCGGCCTGGCTCGGTTTTCTTCTGATTCGCGCCATCACCCGTCCGCTGGATGCCGCGGTGAAGCTGGCGCGTGCGGTTGCCGAAGGCGATCTGACGCAGCGCATCGACGTGCAGTCGAAGGATGAAATCGGCCAGTTGATGCTGGCGCTGAAGGACATGACCGGCAACCTGGCGACGATCGTCGGTCAGGTTCGCACCGGCACCGAGAGCGTGGCCTCAGCGTCGAACCAGATTGCCACCGGCAACCTCGACCTGTCGTCGCGCACCGAACAGCAGGCCTCCTCACTGGAAGAAACCGCCAGCTCGATGGAAGAGTTGACCAGCACGGTCAAGCAGAACGCCGAGAACGCGCGCCAGGCCAACCAGCTCGTCGTGTCCACCGCCGACATCGCCGTCAAGGGCGGCCAGGTCGTCGGCCAGGTCGTCGACACCATGGCCTCGATCAAGGAAAGCTCGCGCAAGATTTCCGACATCATCGGCGTCATCGACGGCATCGCCTTCCAGACCAACATCCTCGCCTTGAACGCCGCGGTCGAAGCCGCGCGCGCGGGCGAGCAGGGCCGCGGCTTTGCCGTCGTCGCCTCCGAAGTGCGCAACCTGGCGCAGCGTTCGGCAGGTGCCGCCAAGGAGATCAAGTCCCTGATCGAGGATTCCGTCGGCAAGGTCGACAACGGCGGCAAGCTGGTGGATGAAGCCGGCAAGACCATGGACGAGATCGTCAGTTCGGTGAAGCGCGTCACCGACATCATGAGCGAGATTGCAGCGGCCAGCCAGGAACAGAGTTCCGGCATCGAGCAGGTCAACCAGGCCATCACCCAGATGGACGACGTGACCCAGCAGAACGCCGCGCTGGTGGAAGAGGCTTCTGCCGCAGCCGAGAGCCTGCAGGACCAGGCCGCCAAGCTGGCCGAGGCGGTGAGCGTGTTCAGGCTGGAGGGGAGCTCCTACCGTCCGCAAGCCGAGCGCCCGGCGCACAGCAGCCGGGCGGCAGCGAAGCCGATGCCTGCTCGCCGTGCAGCGCCTGCCAGGGCGATTGCCGCGCCGAAGAAGCTGGCGGCTGCAGGCGGAAACGAGGAATGGGAAGAGTTCTGAAGCATTGAATCGCGACGAGGCGGGCCTGTAGGAGGCCCGCCCCCGGGCCGATGGGCGGGTCGTCGCGGAACGAATCACGGCAGATACGTTTTAGACAGCAGTGGTGGTGGAAGTCCCGGACACGGTTATATGTAGCGAGAAGTAAAGGAAAAAATATGTTTACGAATCTGACTATCAAATCAAGGCTGATTTTCGTCATCGCCTTCCTGTCCGTGCTGCTGGTTGGCATCGGGGTTCTGGGGCTGATCAGTCTGAACATCACCAACACCTCGCTGAAATCCGTCTACGAGGACCGGGTGGTTCCCCTGGGGCAACTGGAACGCGCCGCCAGCCTGATCAACAAGAACCAGATACTGGTCGGTGAATCGGTCGCCGGCCAGCTGTCGGCCTTTCCCGAGGAGGTGTCGGCAGTCGACAAGCGGGTCGCGGAGATCCGCAAGACGATGGACGACATCAACGCCATCATCAAACTGTACAGCGGAACAGCACTGACCAAGGAAGAGGCCAAGCTGCTCGAAAACTTCGACACGCTACGCCAGGCCTACGGACGCGCCGGCCTGATGCCGGCCCTGGCCGCCTTGTCGGGCCACGATTTCCAGCAGGCGGGTGAAATCCTGCAGGGGACGATGGTGGAATCCTATCCGCCGGTGCGAACTGCCATTGAGGCGCTGGTGCAGCTCCAACTCGACGTTGCCAAGCGGGAGTTCGAAGCTTCGCAATCGCGCTATGTCATGGTCCGTAATGTTGCCATCATCGTGATGCTGGCAGGCGTGCTGCTGGCCGGTTTGATCGGCTTCTTGCTGATCCGTGCCATTTCGGGCCCGCTGAATGAAGCCGTCCGGGTTGCTGAGAGCGTGGCAGCCGGCGACCTGACGCAAACCATCGTCGTGCGCAGCCAGGACGAAACCGGCCAATTGATGAAGGCCATGAAGAACATGAACGACAGCCTGGTCAGCATCGTCGGCCAGGTGCGCACCGGCACCGATACCATTGCGCACGCCACACGCGAGATTGCCACCGGCAACCTCGACCTGTCCTCGCGCACCGAACAGCAGGCCGCCAGCCTGGAAGAGACCGCCAGCTCGATGGAAGAGCTCACCAGTACGGTCAAACAGAACGCCGAGAACGCGCGCCAGGCCAACCAGATGGTGGGTTCCACCGCCGACGTCGCGATCAAGGGCGGCCGGGTGGTCGGCCAGGTGGTCGACACCATGGCCTCGATCAAGGAAAGCTCGCGCAAGATCGCCGACATCATCGGCGTCATCGACAGCATCGCCTTCCAGACCAACATCCTCGCCTTGAACGCCGCGGTCGAAGCCGCGCGCGCCGGCGAGCAGGGGCGCGGCTTTGCCGTCGTCGCCGCCGAAGTGCGCAACCTGGCGCAGCGCTCGGCGGGTGCCGCCAAGGAGATCAAGGCCCTGATCGAGGATTCGGTCAGCAAGGTCGATAACGGCGGCAGGCTGGTGGACGAAGCCGGCAAGACCATGGACGAGATCGTCACCTCGGTCAAGCGCGTCACCGACATCATGAGCGAGATTGCCGCAGCCAGCCAGGAGCAGAGCACCGGCATCGAGCAGGTCAACCAGACCATCACGCAGATGGACGACGTGACCCAGCAGAACTCAGCGCTGGTCGAGGAGGCCGCAGCCGCAGCCGAAAGCCTGCAGGACCAGGCCGACAAGCTGGCCCAGGCGGTGAGCGTGTTCAGGCTGGATGCAGGCGCGTACCGCTCGCAGGTCGAGCAGCCGGCATTGGGCAACCGGGTGGCGGCGATGCCCAAATCCACGCCCCGTGCAGCGCCTGCCAGGGCGATTGCTTCGCCGAAGAAGCTGGCGGCGGCCGGCGGCAACGAGGAATGGGAAGAATTCTGAGAATCTGAATCGTGTAGGAGGCCCGCCCTCGGGCCGATGGGTTGGTCGTCCCGGTGCGGAAGTTGCGGCGAGGGGGCCGCTCCTGCAGTTGGGGTGTGTAGAAGGGCCGCCCCCGGGCCGAATGGTAGAGCTTCAAGAAGTAGTGCTATTGAAGATAAATATAAAAGCTGTAAATCGCGGGGCCCAAGATCAGCGCATAGGTACCAAAACGGATCGCAGGCCAAAGGGAGGTTGTAAATTTCAAATTTATTGAAGGAAACCTGCGATGCGAACCAATATGCCAGTCACCAATGTCGAGTATGTCCTCAGGGACACGGAAACCGTCGTATCGAAGACGGACCTGCACGGCAACATCACCTACGTCAACCAGGACTTCGTCAACATCAGCGGCTTTTCCGAAGCCGAGCTGATGGGGCAGCCGCAGAACATCGTGCGCCACCCCGACATGCCGGTCGAGGCCTTTGCGGATTTCTGGGGCGTCCTCAAGAGCGGCAAGGCGTGGACCGGCCTGGTGAAGAACCGCTGCAAGAACGGCGATCATTACTGGGTGCTGGCCAATGCCGCTCCCATCGTCGAGAACGGAAAAATCACCGGCTATGCCTCGGTTCGGGTGAAGCCCGGCCGCGATCAGGTGCAGGCGGCCGACGGCGCCTACCGCGCCGTCAAGGGCGGCGACAAGTCGCTGGAAATCCACGAGGGCAAGGCAGTCAAGCGTTCGATGTTGCCGGCGGCCAGCGCGATCAAGTCGATTTCCGCGAAGACGGTGCTGGGCATGATGATGGGCGTGGCCGTCTTGCTGTCGCTGGGCGTGGGCGTGCTGGCTTCGCTCGGCGGGGGGGCAGACACCTCCAGCACAAGCTGGCTGATGACCCTCGCGGTGGCGAATGTGCTGCTGGTGGGGCTGTTTGTCTGGATGCTGAACCGATGCGTGGTGGCGCCGCTGCAGCAAACCCGGCTCGACATCGAGCGCATGAGCTCGGGCGACCTGACCGGCGACATCGAGCCCAAGGGCATGACCGAGGTATCCAAAATGCTCGACGCGCTGCGCGTGCAGCAAATCAACGTCAAGCTGCTGATTGGGCAGATCAAGGAAGTGACGGATGGGGTGAATGCCGGTGCCAGCGAGATTGCGTCGGGCAACGCCGACTTGTCGGCGCGCACCGAATCGCAGGCCTCCAGCCTGGAGGAGACGGCCAGTTCGATGGAAGAGATGACCAGCACCGTCAGGCAGAATGCCGACAATGCGCGCCAGGCCAACCAGCTGGTGGGCTCCACCGCCGAGGTTGCGGTCAAGGGCGGCCAGATCGTCAGCCAGGTCGTCACCACCATGGCCTCGATCAAGGACAGCTCGCGCAAGATCGCCGACATCATCGGCGTCATCGACGGCATCGCTTTCCAGACCAACATTCTGGCGCTCAACGCCGCGGTCGAAGCCGCGCGTGCGGGTGAACAGGGCCGCGGCTTTGCCGTGGTGGCTTCCGAAGTGCGCAACCTGGCGCAGCGCAGCGCAAGTGCCGCCAAGGAGATCAAGTCCCTGATCGAGGACTCGGTCGGCAAGGTCGACGCCGGCGGCAAGCTGGTGGATGAAACGGGCGCGGCCATGGACGAGATCGTCAGCTCGGTCAAGCGTGTCACCAGCATCATGGGCGAGATCGCGGTGGCCAGCCAGGAACAGAGTTCCGGCATCGAGCAGATCAACCAGGCCGTGGGCCAGATGGACGAAATCACCCAGCAGAATGCGGCCGTGGTCGAAGAGGCCGCCGCCGCGTCGGAAAGCCTGCAGGAACAGGCGATCAAGCTGTCGCAACTGGTGGCCAGCTTCAGGCTGGTGCCGGGTGCGTATGGCGCGGCCCAGCGTAGCGGCATGCAGGCGTCGCCGGCCAGGGCCAAGGTCAAGGCCAAGGCCGGACCCGGCATGAAGAAACTGGCGCTGGCAGGCAGCCGCTAAGGGCAAGCGATGTAGGCAATCCGGGTCGTCCGCGGCCTGTACGCTATCAGGCATCTGGCGTGCAGGCCGATTCAACACTGTTTTGGTTTTTCAGTTTTTCAGTTTTCTGGATTTTCAGGTCATCAATAATGCGAACCAACTTGCCGATCACCAACGTCGAATACGTTTTACGGGACGATGAGGCGCCGACGTCGAAGACGGATATTCACGGCAACATCACCTACGTCAACGAGGACTTCCGCAACATCAGCGGCTTTTCCGAAGACGAATTGCTGGGGCAGCCGCATAACATGGTGCGTCATCCCGACATGCCGGTCGAGGCCTTCGCCGATTTATGGCGCACCCTCAAAAGCGGCAAGCCGTGGACCGGCATCGTGAAGAACCGCTGCAAGAACGGCGACCACTACTGGGTGGAAGCCAATGCGGCCCCCATCTTCGAAAACGGAAAAATCGTGGGCTACACCTCGGTTCGCGGCAAGCCCAGCCGCGACCAGGTGCAGGCGGCGGAAGGGGCCTACCGCGCCATCAAGGCAGGCGACAAAACGCTGGAAGTCCACGAGGGCAATGCGGTCAAGCGGGGTGCTTTTTCCGGACTGGGCGCGCTGAAATCGATTTCTCTTAAATCGGTGCTGACGCTCGCAGCCGTTTCGATGGCGCTGCTGTTTGTCTGCATGGGCGCCCTGGCCTGGCTGGCGACGACCGGTGGAGGCGCGTCCTATCTGAAGGGGCTGATGGCGATTGCGGCAGCGGGCGTGCCGCTGGCTGGCGTCTTCGGCGTGCTGGCGTATCGCAGCGTGGTGCTGCCGCTGGAGCGTACCCGACAGGAAATCGATCGCGTGAGCGCGGGCGATTTGACCGGGAGAATCGATGCAACCGGCATGCCGGAGATGGCCCGCCTGATGAATTCGCTGCGCATGCTGCAGATCAATCTCAGATGGGTGGTCGGGCAAATCAAGGAAAGCACGGAATTTGTGAATACCGGCGCGCATGAAATCGCATCCGGCAACGCGGATCTGTCCGGGCGCACCGAGTCGCAGGCCGCCTCGCTGGAGGAAACCGCCAGCTCGATGGAAGAGCTCACCAGCACCGTCAAGGAGAACGCCGATCAGGCCGGACACGCCAGCAAGCTGGTGCTGTCGACGGCCGACATCGCGATGAGCGGGGGCCAGGTTGTCGGAAAAGTCGTCGACACCATGGCCTCGATCAAGGAGAGCTCGCGCAGGATTGCCGACATCATCGGCGTCATCGACAGCATTGCCTTCCAGACCAACATCCTCGCCCTCAACGCCGCGGTCGAAGCCGCACGCGCCGGCGAGCAGGGGCGTGGTTTTGCCGTGGTCGCCACCGAAGTGCGCAACCTGGCACAGCGCAGCGCAAGCGCGGCCAAGGAGATCAAGACCCTGATCGAGGATTCCGTCAGCAAGGTCGACGCCGGCAGCAAGCTGGTGGACGAAACGGGCGAGACGATGGACGATATCGTGACTTCGGTGCAGCTGGTGACGGACATCATGGCCGGCATCGCCGCGGCCAGCCTGCAGCAGAGCGCGGGGATCGACCAGGTCAACCAGGCCGTGGGCCATATGGATGAAATCACCCAGCAGAACGCGGCCCTGGTCGAAGAGGCGGCGGCAGCGTCCGAGAGCATGAAGATCCAGGCCGACAAGCTGTCGGTGCTGGTGGCGAGTTTCAAGCTGAAGCAGGGGGGCGCCACTGCTGCCCGCCGCACAGTTCCAAAGGCCATGCCGGCGCCGGCACGGCAAAAAGCCGTTCCCGCCAGTGCATCCGCAGGCTCGCGCAAGCGGGCTGTCGTTGGATAAAGTAAAAACAAAGGTGCAGTACGCCTACTGCTTGACCGTTGTGATCGGTGGGGCATGGATCTGTCACGCTGCGGTGAATGAACTGAGGTTTTTAAGTTGAACAAGCAGGCTGACACCAGCAAGATTTTTGAATTCACGCCGCGCGATTTTGCGCGTGTGCGCGCCCTGATCTACAAGCAAGCCGGGATATCGCTTTCCGAAAGCAAGCAGGAAATGGTCTACAGCCGCCTGGCGCGCCGGCTGCGGGTGCGCAAGATGAACTCGTTCGAGGAATATCTCGACGATCTGGAAAGCGGACGCAATAACGAGGAGTGGGAAGCCTTCACCAATGCCCTGACCACCAATCTCACCTCGTTCTTTCGCGAGGCGCACCATTTCCCGGTCCTTGCCGAACATGTGAAAAAAGCGAAGACTCCGCTGACGATCTGGTGCTCGGCCGCATCGACCGGGGAAGAGCCCTATTCGATCGCGATGACGGTGTGCGAGGCCTTCGGCACCCTGACGCCGCCGGTCAGCATCGTTGCCACCGATATCGACACCAATGTGCTGGCGACGGCGTCGAACGGGGTGTATCCGATCGATCGCATCGAAAAGATGGCGCAGGATCGGGTCAAGCGTTTCTTTCAGCGCGGCAAGGGGGAGCGCTCAGATATGGTTCGGGTGCGTCCCGAACTGCGCCAGTTGATCACCTTCAAGCCGCTCAATCTGCTGGGCAGCAGCTGGCCTGTCAGCGGGCCGCTCGACGTGATTTTCTGCCGCAATGTGATGATCTACTTTGACAAGCCGACGCAGGCCAGGATTCTTGAGCGTTTTGTGCCGCTGATGAAGCCGGAGGGACTGCTGTTTGCCGGTCATTCCGAGAATTTCATGTACGCCTCCGATGCCTTCAAACTGCGCGGCAAGACGGTCTACGAACTGGATGCGAATCATCGGGGGGCAGCAAAAAGCGCATGAACCCCGCCATCGAGGAGCAGCTTGCAACCAACCTGTATTACGACCGCAGCTTCGATTGCGAAACCGCCAAGATATTGCCCGGCGAGTACTACTACACCCGCAAGCCGATGATGATCGTGACGGTGCTGGGTTCCTGCGTGGCGGCGTGCATTCGCGACCGCGTCTCGGGAATCGGCGGGATGAACCATTTCATGCTGCCGGACGGCGGCGGTGATGCCGGCAGTCCTGCCTCGGCTTCGATGCGCTATGGCGCCTATGCCATGGAAGTGCTGATCAACCAGATTCTCAAGGCGGGTGCGCGGCGCGAGAACCTGGAAGCCAAGGTGTTCGGCGGCGGCAATGTGCTGCGCGGCTTTACCAGCATCAACGTGGGCGAACGCAATGCCCGCTTCGTGCGCGAATTTCTGCACGCCGAGAACATTCGCATCGTGGCCGAGGATCTGAACGATGTGCATCCGCGCAAGGTGTATTTCTTTCCGGCCACCGGCAGGGTGCTGGTGAAAAAACTCAAGCAGCTGAACAACTACACCCTGGTGAAGCGTGAGCAGGATTATGCGAGCCGGCTCCAGACCAACGATGTTGGCGGAGAGGTCGATTTGTTTTGATCGCCCCAGGGCGATGCATGGATACGGATGATATGAAAATCAAGGTTCTGATCGTGGATGATTCGGCGCTGATTCGGGGCGTGATGAAGGAAATCATCAATAGCCAGCCGGACATGGAGGTGGTGGGGGCTGCGCCCGATCCGCTGGTGGCGCGCGAACTCATCAAGCAAACCAATCCGGACGTGCTTACGCTGGACGTGGAAATGCCGAAGATGGACGGCCTGGATTTTCTCGAAAAGCTGATGCGCTTGCGCCCGATGCCGGTGGTCATGGTGTCGTCGCTGACCGAGCGGGGGTCGGACATCACCCTGCGGGCGCTGGAACTCGGCGCCGTCGACTTCGTGACCAAGCCGAAGATGTCGATCCAGAGCGGCATGCTGGAGTACACCGACCTGATTGCAGACAAAATCCGCATCGCGTCGCGGGCCAATATCAAGCCACGCGTCAAGGTGCAGAGCCACCCCGACGGCGTTCCGCTGGCGGCAGGGCGCAGTACATTCGGCACCAGCGAAAAGCTCATCATCATCGGCGCCTCCACCGGCGGCACCGAAGCGATCAAGGATTTCCTCATCCAGTTGCCGCCCGATTGCCCGGGCATCCTGATCACCCAGCACATGCCCGAAGGCTTCACCCGATCGTTTGCCAATCGGCTCGACAAGCTGTGCCGGATTTCCGTCAAGGAATCCGAAGGCGGAGAACGCGTGCTGCCGGGACATGCCTACCTTGCGCCGGGCCATTCCCACCTGCTGCTGGTGCGCAGCGGAGCCAACTACATGACCAAGCTCGACCAGGGGCCGCCGGTCAACCGCCACCGTCCCTCGGTGGATGTGCTGTTCAGTTCGGCCGCGGCCAATGCCGGCAAGAATGCGGTTGGTGTCATCCTCACCGGCATGGGCCGGGATGGCGCGGTGGGCATGCTGGAAATGAAAAAGGCGGGGGCCTACAACCTGGCGCAGGATGAAGCCTCGTGCGTGGTCTTTGGCATGCCCAAGGAGGCTATCGCCATCGGCGCCACCGATGAAGTCGCCCCCCTGCACGTCCTGCCGAAACGGGTGATGGATTTCTTTGCCTCGCAAGGCAACCGCGCCATGCGGGTCTGATTATTCATGCGAGCTGGTTATATGGCAGCTTGCCGCTCAAGTTTCACGCCGTTTGGCCGATTCATCCCGTAGCACAATAAACCGCACCCCTGGAGCAATGTATGGCTGATCCGAACACGAAATTTCTGGTTGTTGACGATTTTTCCACGATGCGTCGCATCGTGCGCAATCTGCTCAAGGAACTGGGTTACTCCAATGTAGAAGAAGCAGAGGACGGCGTCGATGGACTGGCCAAGCTGCGTGCCGGAAGTTTCGACTTCGTCGTGTCAGACTGGAACATGCCGAACATGGATGGCCTGGCCATGCTGCAGAATATCCGTGCCGACGCGGCGCTGTCCAAGCTTCCAGTGCTGATGGTCACGGCCGAAGCCAAGAAGGAAAACATCATCGCGGCGGCCCAGGCCGGTGCCAACGGCTACGTGGTGAAGCCGTTCACTGCAGCCACGCTCGACGAAAAGCTCTCGAAAATATTCGAAAAACTCGAAAAAGCGGGGGCTTGACGTGGATACGCAATTTGCAAGCGCGACACCCAGCGGAGTCGTGCAGGGTGCCGGCGCCACTGCCGACGCCACCGACATGGGCGAAGTGAGGGAGCATGACGAGATGCTGACCCGGGTGGGTCAGATCACCCGGACGCTCCATAACAGCTTGCGCGAGCTTGGACTCGACAAGGTGGTGGAACAGGCGACGCACGACATACCCGATGTCCGCGAGCGCCTCAACTATGTGGCGCGCATGACCGAGCAGGCCGCACAGCGCGTGCTCAACGCCACCGACACCGCCATCCCCCTGCAGGAACGGATCGATGCGGGCGCCGACGAAGTGCTGAAGGGGTGGGACACCGCGCTGAAAGCGCCGTTCTCGGAAGCCGCTTACCGCGACATGGCCACGCTGACCATGCAATGCCTGGTCGACATGCGCCAGGACACCGGCGCCACCAAGCAGCAATTGCTGGAAATCATGATGGCGCAGGACTTTCAGGACCTTACCGGCCAGGTCATCCGCAAGGTGACGGACCTGGCGCACAACCTGGAGCAGCAACTGGTCCAGTTGCTGCTGGACTACGCGCCGACCGAAGTGAAACGGGAATCCGGCAGCAGCACCTCCAGCCTGCTCAACGGCCCGCAGATCAATCCGGCCAACAAGAGCGATGTGGTGTCCGACCAGAGCCAGGTCGACGATCTGCTCGACAGCCTGGGCTTTTGATTCACCCACACCTGTAGATAGCCCTCGCCTGTAGAAGCGCCCCCCGTGATTATCGTGCCGCTGCCATCACCACGGCATCGGGCCGAGGGCGGCCCTCCTACGCCCCGCCGGGTCGCAGGGTCTGGATGATCAGGCTCGTCGCCTGGAGCCCGTTGTGGATCAATTGCTCGAACTGGGGGGCGAAATAGGGCATGGTCAGGTTCAGCACGATCAGGCCGACGCTCAGGGTAATGGGGAAGCCGATTGCGAAGATGTTGAGCTGGGGCGCCGAGCGCGTGAGGATGCCCAGCGAGAGGTTGGTCATCAGCAAGATGGCGATCAGCGGCAGTGCCAATTGCAGACCGACGGAAAATACCGTCGAACCGAATGCGGCCACGTTGAAGAAGCCGCCGGCCGAAAGCGGCTGGTGGCTGATGGGCAGGGTCTGGAAGCTTTCAACCAGGATGCCGAGCAGCAGCAGGTGGGCGTTGATCGCCATGAATACCAGCACTAACAGCATATTGAAAAACCGGCCCAGGACCAGGGTCTGGCCTGCGCTTTGCGGATCGAAGAATGATGCGAACCCCAGGCCCATCTGCAGGCCGATGATTTCGCCGGCGGCCTCGACCGCAGCAAACGCGATACGCATGACGAAGCCCATCGCGATGCCGATCAGAAGCTGCTGGACCAGGATGAACAGGCCATGCCACGACCCGAGTCCCACATCGGGCATCGGCGGCAGGGTGGGGGAGATGATCAGGGTGATAAAGATGCCAAGCCCGATCTTGACGCGCCCGGGTATGGAGCGGTGGCCGAATACCGGAGACACCATGATCAGGCCGAGAATGCGGGTGAGCGGCCAGATGAAACTGATCAGCCAGGCATTGAGTTGGGCATCGGTGAGGCTGATCATGCGCGGTGCGGCAATCGTGGCGAGGGCGCATCTACAAGGTGAGGTTGGCCCGCCCCCGGGGCGATTGCGGGCAGTTGCACGGTGCGGGCAATCGCGGCGGGGGCGCCGCTCCTACGGGAGGTGTCCGCGGCTGCGGCGCGCCATGGTAGGAGGCCCGCCCCCGGGCCGATGGGGTGGAGCATGCCGGATCAGCCGATGATGCCAGGCAGGCCGGTCAACACCCGCCGCATGTAATCGATCATCACGGTCAGCATCCAGGGCCCGGCAATGGCAAAGGTGAGGAGCACCGCGAGCACCTTGGGGATGAAGGAAAGGCTGGCGTCGTTGATCTGGGTGGCGGCCTGAAAGACGGCGACGATCAGGCCGACGATCAGGGTGACCAGCAGAACCGGAGCCGCGACCAGGATGGTGATTTCCAGTGCGGTGCGGCCGATGGTCATTACGCTTTCGGGCGTCATGGCGATTTTCCGTTAGGTTAGGCGACGCTGATCCAATCCACCGGCGTCATTCCGGCGTAAGCCGGAATCCAGTGGCGCGAGAGCGCCTATTGGATGGCGGCGTAGCCGCACTGGATTCCGGGTCAAGCCCGGAATGACGGCGGCGTTGGCAGGTGAATACATGGCACCTTTAATAAAAACTCTGGGACAGCGAACCCAGCAGCAGATTCCAGCCGTCGACCAGCACGAACAGGATGATCTTGAAGGGCAGCGAGACGATGGCGGGCGACACCATCATCATGCCCATCGCCATCAGGATGCTGGCGACGACCATGTCGATAATGAGAAAGGGGATGAACACGGCGAACCCGATCTGGAAGGCGGTCTTGAGTTCGCTGGTGATGAAGGCGGGGATCAGCACGCGCATCGGGATGTCGGCGGCCGAATTCAACGGGGCCGATTGCGACATTTTCACGAACAGGGCGAGATCGCTTTCACGCGTCTGCTTCAGCATGAAGGCACGCAAAGGTGCGGCGCCCTTGTCCACGGCCTCCTGCATCTGGATGCGATTTTCCGACAGCGGCTGATAGGCCTCGACGTAGATCTTGTCGAAGGTCGGGCCCATTACGAACAGCGTCAGAAACAGGGCCAGGCCGATCAGCACCTGGTTGGGCGGGGTCGACTGGGTGCCGAGTGCCATCCGCAGCAGCGACAGCACGATGATGATGCGGGTGAAGCTGGTCATCATCAGGAGCGCGGCCGGCAGGAACGACAGCGAGGTGAGCAGCAGCAGGGTTTGCAGGCTCAGCGTATAGGTCTGGCCCCCGCCGGCCCCGGGGGTGCTGGTGAAAGCGGGCAGGCCGGCGCCCTGGGCCAGTGCCAGCGAAGGCAGCAGCAGGGCCGCCAGCACCAGGCATGCGCGCGCGACGGGGTGCAGCTTACTTGTCACGGCGTTGCTGGATGAGGTGTTGCAGGCGCGCAGCAAAGCTGGCGTTGGGGCCGGACGCCGTCGCCGGACGGAGTTCGCCGCGGGGCAGTGTCATCAGGGCATTGACGCTGCCGGGCGCCACGCCCAGCACCAGCCAGGATTCGCCCACCTCGACCACCACGACCCGCTCACGGGTGCCGACGGATGCGCTGCTGACCACTTGCAACAGGCTGGTCGAGCCGCCGTGGGCGACACCGAAGCGCTTGGCCACCCAGGCGGTGGCGGCGATCAGCAGCAGCACGGCCACCAGGCCGATGAAGACCTGCAGCAGGCTGCCGGCCGCAGAGACGGCGGGGGCCGCTGAGGCATCGGGCGCATCGGCCGCGAAAGCCGCTGCCGGCAGGCTCAGCACGATCCAGACGGCAGTAAGGAGTCGTTTCATTTGTTGAGTTTCCGGATCCGCTCGGCGGGGGTAATGATGTCGGTGAGGCGCACGCCGAACTTGTCGTTCACCACCACCACTTCGCCTTGCGCGATCAGGCAGCCGTTGACCAGCACGTCCATCGGCTCGCCCGCCAGGCCGTCGAGTTCGACCACCGAACCCTGCGCCAGCTGCAGCAGGTTCTTGATCGCAATTTTGGTGCGTCCCAGTTCCACCGTCAGCAGCACCGGAATGTCGAGAATGAAATCGATATCCTTGGCCAGCCCGCCGGAGGTGGTTGTTCCGGACAGTTCCTGGAATTGTGCGGGGCTTGCGCTCGGGCTTGCGAGGGGTGTGTCGGGCACAGCCTGTTCGGCCATGGCGGCGGCCCAGTCGTCTTCGGCAATGGCCTGGTTGGTGTCTTCAGACATGTTTCTCTCCTGTTTGCGTATCGTGCGAGCCGTTCGACAGCAGTTTTTCGACGCGCAGGGTGTATTGGCCGTTGAATTTTCCGTACGCGCATTCCATCACCGGAATGCCGTCCACCTTGGCCTCGATTGTTTGCGGGATGTCCAGCGGAATGATGTCGCCCACTTTCATGTCGACGATGTCGCGCAGGCTGACATCGGCCGTTCCCAGATTGGCGATGATCTCGACCTCCGCCAGCTGGATCTGTTGCCGCATCATGCGGATCCAGCGCTTGTCCACCTCCAGGTTTTCGGCCTGCAGGCTGCTGGTCAGCTGGTCCTTGATGGGTTCGATCATCGAATACGGCATGCAGATATGCATTTCGCCGCTGATCTGGCCGAGTTCGATGGCGATGGTGACCGCGACCACCACTTCGTTCGGCGTGGCGATGTTGGCGAACTGGGTGTTCATTTCCGAGCGGATGAACTCGAACTGGATCGGGTAGACCGGCTCCCAGGATTTCGAATAGGTTTCGAAAACGATGTTGAGAATGCGCTGGATGATGCGGTGCTCGGTCTGGGTGAAATCGCGGCCCTCGACCCGGGTGTGGAAGCGCCCGTCTCCGCCGAACAGGTTGTCGACCATGAGGAAGACCAGGTCGGGGTTGAAGATGATCAGCGCCGTACCGCGCAGCGGCTTGAACTGAACCAGATTCAGGTTGGTGGGCACCACCAGGTTGCGGATGAATTCGCTGTATTTCGAGACCCGCACCGGGCCGACGGCAATTTCCACGCCGCGCCGCAGGAAGTTGTAGAGGCCGATCCTGAGCAGGCGCGCAAAACGCTCGTTGATGATCTCGAGCGTCGGCATGCGGCCGCGCACGATGCGTTCCTGCGTGGCCAGGTTGTAGGGGCGTGCTCCCGCACCGCTTTCCGCCTCGGCAGGGGCGTCGTCAACTTCGCCGGTCACGCCTTTCAGCAGTGCGTCGACTTCATCCTGCGAAAGAAAATTGTCGGCCATGGGCGGTTTCTGCTTACTGGATCACGAACGAGGTGAACAGGACATCCTCAACCTGCTGGGGCTTGCCTGTGGCCTGGAGCGGCTGCGCGACCTGCGCCTGGATTTCCTGCGCGAGCTTTTCCTTGTCTTCCGGATTGATCAGTTCATCGGCATGCTTGCTGGAGAGCAGGGTCAGCAGGCGGCTGCGGATGCGCGGCATGTGCTGTTTGAGCGCGTCCACCTGGGCCAGATCGGCCACCTGCAGCGTGATGTCGGTCTGCAGATACTGCTCGCCGCCCTGCAGGTTGACGGTGAAGGTTTCAAGCGCAAGGAAAACCGGGGGCGTGGGCGGCTCGGCTTCCGCTTTGCTGGGTGAATCGCCTTTGCCTTTCATCAGCAACCACGCGCTCGCGCCGCTGCCCGCCAGCAGAACCACCAGGATTCCGATGATGATGAACAGCTTTTTCTTAGACTTCCTGGGAGGCGCGGCCTCTTCAGACTCGTCAGGTACATCGGGTGCGGCCATCGATACTTTCCTCTACAGACAAATTGGGTTCGTACGCTTGTCATTATCGAAACAAGCAAGCCTCTTTGATGCCTCAAAAAGAGGGGGAAAAGGGACGCAAATCCGTTTTTCAGGCGGTGGGCCGGTGTTGCCGCCATCTCCGCAGCGACCACCCCATCGGGCCGGGGGCGGCCCTCCTACGTCCACAATGGGGGCGGCGAACGCCGGTCCTCAGGCAAACATGTCGATCAGGCCGCGTCCGGATTGCTGGACAGGCGCCGGAATGGTCTGCAGATGGATTGCAGCCGGATCGCCGGCGCCGGGGAAGCCCGGGGCGCCCCTGTGTTCCTGGCGGTTGGCCGTGTTGTCCTGTTGCGGGGTTTCCGCGCTCACCGTTGCCTGCCCCAGTTGAATGCCGGCTTCGTTCATCATTTCCTTCAGGCGCGGGAAGGCCGCTTCCAGTGCCTGGCGAACTTCGGGCTGGGCCGAGAAGAAGCTGGCCGTGGCCTGCTCGTTCGAAATGTTCAGCACGATCTGCAGCGGCCCCATGTCGGGCGGGTTGAGGGTCAGCGTGGCGGTCTGCTGGGCAGCGGTCGCCATCCACACGATCTTGTCTCCCAGTGCCTGGCCCCAGGCCGTGCTGCCCACGGCAGGTGCCAATCTGGGCGCGGCAATTTCATTTTGCGTATGCAGGTTTTCAAGCGGGCCGTGCGAGGCAGGCCGCATGGCGGGGTTGCTGATCAGGTCGGACAGGGATTCGCTGCCCTTCATGCCCTTGGCAAGGCTGGCCTCCGCCATCTGTCCGGAAAATGCCGTGGCCACGGCATTGGCATTGGCCGTTGCAGCCTGCGCGGCCGCCTGCAGGGCCGCTTTGCCGGACAGGGCAGGGTCGGCTTTCGCCGAGCCTTGCGCGGGGTCGGTGGCTTGCCCGGCCTGCGCTGACAGCAGCGCCCGCCCTTTGCGGGCACTTTGAAACGGCAGCGCAATGGCGTCCTGGTCGGTCGCCTGCTCGGCTTCGATCGCAGCAGTCCCGGCAGGCGCCCGGTTCAGCAGATCGGGGTTGATTGCCAGTGCAAGCAGGGTCTTCGGGTCAACGGGTCCAGCCTGTTCCGGGACCAGGTCAAGCGGAACGCTTGCAGATTCCGCGGCAGCCTCTGCCGGACGCTCGGTCTGGGGTGCATCCGCATCCGGGGCCGTCGGGCTGTCGGTATCCTGCTTGGCCTGGCTGCTGTTGCGGTTTTGCGCAATCTCGCTCGACAGGACCTGGCTGAACGGCGTGTCCGGGGTGGCGGAATCCTGGGATTTGCCTGCAGTGTTCTGCACCTGGACGGCTTGGCTCGGGCTCAGATTCGTGGGGGTCGCATTCATGATGATGTCCTGTCTCAGGAAGGGTTGCGCTTGTGCAGCGCGCTGCGGGCGGCGTGTTCATCGTTCTGCTTCTGGTCGCGCCACAGTTCGCGGCGGGCGTCTTCCTTGCTTGCCCGGCCTGCCAGGGTGACGAACGACATTTTCTTCTGCTCGCAGGCCTGCCAGGCCATGCGTGCCTGGGTGACCCGGTGCATGGCATCGGCAACGACTTTCTGCTGGCCGGCGATGGCGTGGTCGAGCTTCTGCATGAATACCTGGAAATTGTTGAAATGCGTCGTGCTGATGCCGGTGGTCAGGTCGGCCTGGCAGCGTGCGGCATAGTCGTCGCGGTACTGCATCAGCAGGTCGAGCTTCTGCGTGGCATCTTCGCCGGCACGCAGCGCGGCGCCCAGCAATTTGGCCGCCTCGTCGGTGTCCTTGTTTGCCAGTTCGATCAGCGTATTGAGTGCAGAAGGGGCGGCCATTCGGTGTGCCTATCGTTCAGTGGAGGTTAATGGAACAGGGCTGCAAGCGCTGCCATGCTTTGCGGGGCGTTCGAGTGCTCGGCAATGTCCTGCTGCAGGAAGGACTCGATCCCGCCCTGCAGGCGGATGGCCTCATCCAGCAGGGGGTCGGTGCCAGCGGCATAGGCGCCGACGTTGATCAGGTCGCGGCTGCGCTCGTAGCGCGAAACCAGCTTTTTCAGGCGGCGCGCGAGTTGCTGGTGTTCCAGCGTGGTGATGCTGTGCATGGCGCGGCTGATCGACTGCTCGATGTTGATGGCGGGGTAGTGGCCGCTTTCGGCCAGGGCGCGATCCAGCACAATGTGGCCGTCCAGAATCGCCCGCGCCGCGTCGGCGATCGGGTCCTGCTGGTCGTCGCCCTCGGTCAGCACGGTATAGAAGGCCGTGATCGAACCGCCGCCCTGCTTGCCGTTGCCGGCACGCTCGACCAGCGCCGGCAGCTTGGCAAACACCGAGGGCGGGTAGCCCTTGGTGGCGGGCGGCTCGCCGATGGCGAGCGCGATCTCGCGCTGTGCCATGGCGTAGCGGGTGAGCGAATCCATGATCAGCAGCACATTCTTGCCCTGGTCGCGAAAATGCTCGGCGATGGCAGTGGCGTAGGCCGCGCCCTGCAGTCGCACCAGCGGCGGCGTGTCGGCCGGCGCGGCCACCACCACGGCGCGCGCGAGGCCCTCCTCGCCGAGAATCTGTTCGATGAATTCCTTGACCTCGCGGCCGCGTTCGCCGATCAGGCCGACCACGATCACGTCCGCGCTGGTGTAGCGCGCCATCATGCCCAGCAGCACGCTTTTGCCGACGCCGGAGCCGGCGAACAGGCCCATGCGCTGGCCGCGGCCCACTGTCAGCATGCTGTTGATGGCACGCACGCCGACATCGAGGATGTCAGTGATGGGCGCGCGCCCCAGCGGGTTGGCGGCGCGCCTGTTGAGCGGCGCCGTGGCTGTGGTTTGCACCGGGCCGAGATTGTCGAGCGCGCGCCCGCTGCTGTCGAGCACGCGGCCCAGCAGGCCGTCGCCGACCGGCAGATGGCGCGTGCGGTCGCTTGGCCGCCGGCGCGGATGGCTGATTTCGCCCAGGCCGGGCAGGGTGGGGATCACTTCGACCGGCAGCACCCTTGAACCGGGAACGATGCCCTCGACGTCGCTTTGCGGCATCAGGAAAAGCCGGTCGCCTTCGAAGCCGACCACTTCGGCCTCCAGCTGCGAGCCGTTGGGCAATGGCACGGTACAGGCGCTGCCGACCGCCAGCTTCAGGCCGACCGCCTCCATCACCAGGCCGGCCACCCGGGTCACCCGGCCCGACACCAGCATCGGCTCCACGATCGCAAGCAGTTCGCCGCAATCATGCAGATAGGCTTTCCAGCGGCCGCTGTGGGTTCTTGTTTCCATCAAGGCGCCAGCCAGTCGGATTCCTTGCTCAGCGATGCCGCAAGGCGCTGCCAGCGGGTGGGCAGGGAGGCATCGATCTGATTGTTGGCGGTTTCCACCCGGCAGCCGCCGGGTTTGAGCTGGGCATCGTCCGCCACCTGCCAGCCCATTTTCTCGAGTTCATCGCCAATCTGCTCCTTGACCAGCACGGCGTCGCCCGGATTCAGGAAGAGCAGGGCCGGTTGCTGCATCGCCGGCAGATAGCGAACCGCTTCCTTGACGATGGGAATCACCAGTTCGGGGCGCACCGTCAGGGCGGTTTTCAGGATGGCGCGTGCGAAGTCGATCGACAGATCGAGGATTTGCTGCGAGATGGTTTCATCGGCCTGGCTGATTTCGGTCGTGAACGCGTTCGCCAGGTTGCGCAGCCGGGTGGTCTCGAGCGCGGCTTTTTGCTGGCCCTGTGCATATCCTTCGGCATGCCCCTCGGCATGGCCGGCCTGATAGCCTTCCTGCCGCGCCTGCTCCTGGATGGCGCTGATCTGGTCGATGGTCGGCAGGGTGATGCCTGCGTATTTCGACTGCCTGGCCGCATGCGGATCACCCTCGAAGCTCGCGATCTCCCAGGGCCTGCAGGTGGTTTCGTTACCACTCGAAATGACGCTAGACATACTTCTCTTCCCCGTTTCCGCCCAGAGAGATCTGGCCTTCATCCGCCAGACGACGAACGATGGACAGGATTTCCTTCTGTTGCGCCTCGACCTCGGACAGGCGTACCGGGCCCTTCGATTCCAGGTCTTCCCGCATCATTTCAGCGGCACGTTGCGACATATTCTTGAAGATTTTTTCGCGCATATCTTCCGAGGCGCCCTTGAGCGCGATGATCAGCGAGTCGGACTGCACTTCGCGCAGCAGCAGCTGGATGCCGCGATCCTCGATGTCCATGATGTTCTCGAACACGAACATCTCGTCCATGATCTTCTGCGCCATCTCGGGGTCGTAGCTTTTCAGGTACTCCATGGCGGCTGATTCGTTGTCGCCGCCCATGAAGTTCAGGATGTCCGCTGCGGCGCGGGTGCCGCCCATCGGCTGTTTCTTCAGCACGTCGTTGCCGGACAGCAGCTTGGTCAGCACGTCGTTCAGTTCGCGCAGCGCCGTCGGCTGCACGCCGGAGAGCGTGGCGATGCGCAGCAGCACGTCGTTGCGCAGGCGTTCCGTGAAGCAGTTCAGCACCTCGCAGGCCTGGTCGCGCTCCAGGTGCACCAGAATCGTTGCGATGGTTTGCGGATGTTCGTTGTGGACGAGATCGGCCACCGATTCGGAGTCCATCCATTTCAGGCTTTCGATGCCGCTGGCATCGCCGCCGCCGCCCAGGATCCGGTTCAGCAGCGACGAGGCCTTGTCGTCACCCAGTGCCTTGGTGAGGACGGTGCGGATATAGTCGTTGGAATCCAGCCCCAGCGAGGAATTCAGGTCCACCACCGTGTTGAAGTTATCCAGCACGCCCTCCACCTCTTCCTGCGGGATCGCCTTCATGGTGGTCATGGCCTCGCCGAGCTTCTGCACTTCGCGCGGGCCCAGAAATCTCATTACCTGCGAAGCGCCTTCTTCTCCCAACGCAAGCATCAGGATCGCGCCCTTGGTGAGACCGCTCGGTTCACTCATTGCTGCCCACCCAGGTTTTCACGATATTGGCGACCACGCGCGGATCCTGGTTGGCCAGCTGTTGCGCACGTGTCAGGTTGTCCTGGTAGTTGCGCTGTCCGGGGCGGGCTGCCATCGCGTGCTGCAGCTGCGGATTCTGGTTCGGCGGCGGCATTTTGGCTGCTTCAGAGAGCTTCTTCATCAGGGGCTTCAGCACCTGCAGGTAGAGAATGAACAGGACCAGCGCCATCAGCAGATATTTGCCTGCCGCCTTGGCCATTTCGAGATACTCGACATATTGCGGCTGTTTCCACCAGGGCAATTCCGGAATGACCTCGACTTCCGCACGGGCGAAGGGCGTGTTCACCACGTTGATGGAGTCGCCGCGCTCCGCATTGAATCCCATGGCTTCCTTGACCAGATTGGTGATCTGGGCCGTTTCGGCCTTGGTCAGCGGCGTCATCACCACCTTGCCTTCGGCGTTGGTGGACTTCTTGTAATTGACGACCACGGCGACCGACAGCCGCTTCAGACCGCCGCCGGCCTGCTGAACGTATTGAATGGTCTTGTCGACTTCATAGTTGACCGTCGCATCCTTGCGTGTGTTGGCGGCCAGCGCCCCGTTGGCCGCTGGCGCCGCGTTTTCTCCCGCGGCGGTGATCGGCGCGGTGGCCGGTGCCGGCGGCTGGTTGGTGAGTGCGCCCGGCACGCCACCCGGATTGCCGGTGCCATTCAGCGACTCGCTGGTCTGCTGGCTGCGCACGACCATGGCATCGGGCGTCTGGTTCGGCTTGTAGGATTCCACCGCCTGTTCGCTGCGCGAAAAATCGACGTCGGCGGTGGCTTCGGCGCGCACGTTGTTGGGGCCGACGATCGGCGTGATGATCGATTCGATCCGCTTGACCACGTTCTGCTGCAGTTCCTGTACATACTTGATCTGGCTGGGATCCATGCCGTTGATGCTGGCCGGCTTGCCGCTGTCGGAAAGCAGGTTGCCGTTCTGGTCCACCACCGTCACGTTCTTGATCGGCAGATCGGGCACGCTGCTGGCAACCAGGTGCACGATGGCGCTGATCTGCTGCGGATCCAGCGCGCGTCCGGGGTGCAGGTTGAGCAGCACCGAGGCGGTGGGCGCCTTCTGCTCGGAAACGAAAACCGAATCCTTGGGCATGGCCAGATGCACGCGTGCGGCCTGCACCGAGGAAACCGATTCGATCGAGCGCGCCAGCTCGCCTTCCATGGCGCGCTGGAAGTTGACCCGCTCGACGAACTGGGACGAGCCGAGCTTCTGGTTCTCCATCAGCTCGAAGCCGACATTGCCGCCCTTGGGCAGGCCCTGCGACGCCAGCTTCAGGCGCGCATCGTGCACGCGGTCGGCGGGCACCAGCACCGCGCCGCCGCCTTCGGAATATTTGTAGGGGATGTTCATTTTTTCCAGCTCGGCGACAATCGCACCGCCGTCGCGATCGCTGAAATTCGAGAACAGCACGCGATAGTCGGGCTGCTGGCCCCACATCCAGACCGCGACCATCACCGCAACCGCGGCGGCCACGCCCAGTGCCAACATGATCTTCCGTCCACCCGCGGTCCGGGTGAAGTCCATGACGCCGCCCTGAACGATGATTTCACCTGTATCTGCCATATTCATTCCGCTCCCATCGTGCTGGCGTCATGGTTCGCCTTGTTTGTGTTTTCCGTTTTCACGTCGTGTTTCCCCATGAGGATATCGCTATGTGATCGAATTATCGGCATCGCCACGGGTTTCAATCGGAGGAATAGAAGCCGGTTTTCGGCGTTTATCGCGCTTATGCCTTGTGGCCGGACTGATAAGGTGAGCACGTGGAAAACCGCCTGTACGGGCGGCAGGACGAGCAGAGGAGGGCGTGATGAGCATTGGAGCAATCGACACCAGCAGGATCGAGGCGATGGTGGCGCAGCTGAAAACCGCTGCGGCACGCGCGTCCCCGGCCGGCGCCAACCCCATCGGCGAAGGCACCCCGCAACAGCAAAAGCTTGCGGGCGTATCCGAATTCCATTCGATCCTGAAAACCTCGCTGGACCAGGTCAACCAGGTTCAACACCAGTCGACAGCGCTTGCCCAGCGTTTCGAGATGGGAGACAGCACCGTCAGCCTGTCCGACGCCATGATCGCGTTGCAGAAATCCAGCATCGCCCTGCAGTCGACCGTCCAGGTCCGCAACAAGCTGGTGTCGGCCTATCAGGAAATCATGGCCATGGGCGTTTGACGTAGGAGGGGCGCCCCCGCCCCGATTTTCGCACCGCCGCAATCACCGCATTCTCGCGATCACCACGGCTCGGGCCGGGGGCGGCCCTCCTGCCGTCTTATTTGGGTTGCAGCGCCTTGCGCAGTGCGGCGGCCAGGTCTTCGGCGACAAACTTCGCCACATAGGCGTCCGCGCCCACATTCCTGACGTGCGCCTCATTGGTCGAGCCGGTCAGCGAGGAATGGATCACCACGGGAATGGAACTGAACCGTGGATCCCGCTTGATGTTTCTTGTCAGGGTGAAGCCGTCCATTTCGGGCATTTCCAGGTCGGTCAGCACCAGGGCGATCCGATCCCGAACGGTTTTGCCCTCGGCTTGCGCCTTGTCCGAGATGGACTGCAACTGATCCCACGCCTCCTTGCCGGTCTTGCACATGATGAAGGGCAGACCCATGGCCTCCAGTCCCTGTTCGATCATGGTGCGCGCGATCAGCGAGTCGTCCGCCGCCAGGATCACCGTGCCGGGCTTGATGTCGACGTGAGTCCCGATACTGGCGGCATCGACATCCGGTTCGGTTGGCGGCATCACCTGGCGCAGAATGGTTTCCACGTCCAGAACCTGTGCCAGACGCTGGCTGTTGTCGCCGTCCAGGCGCGCGATGCTGGTCACCATGCCGCCCGCGGAATTGCCTTCGGCCGACAGAACCTGGCGCCAGTCCAGGCGCACGATGTCCTCCACCGATTCGACGGCAAAGGCCTGGGTGGTGCGGGCATATTCGGTGATCAGCAGGATGTTCAGCCCGGTTCTCGGGGTGCATCCGGTTACCGCCGACAGGTTGATGACGGGGATGATCTGGCCGCGCAGGTCGACCACGCCCATCATGTGGGGAGACGATCCGGCCATGGCCGTGATCGTCGGCATCGGGATGATTTCCCGGATCTTGAAGACGTTGATGCCGAACAACTCGTTTTGCTCGTGACTCGGGTCCTCGCCCAGGCGAAACAGCAGCAGCTCCAGCTTGTTGGAACTGGTCAGGTTGGTTCTTTCGTCGATTTCCTGCTGGATCGTTGTCATTGGGGGGTCTCCTGGGACCATTCTTGTCGGGGTACGGATCGGCTGAACGACGAGATGTCCGTCATCGCAAGGGGCGAATCGGCGCAGTCGGGATTAATCGGGATTTCCTTAGAGGCTGTTGCGGCGAGCACGCTCGATGTCCATGACGAAGCGCTGCAACCGGGCCGCCATGTCGTTCGGCAAGTCGACAAACTGGCAGCCCAGCCGGGTCTGGAAGGAACCGTTCTGCAGGCGTATCTGGGCAGTGTTGCGGACTTCCAGTGAGGTGATGACGGCATCGGCCTCGGGCAGCAGCAGGCGGCAATCGCGCAGGATCTTGCCGGGCTCGGTTCCGATACGACCGCTGGATTCGGCAAGGGCCACCCCGCCGCAACTGATGTCCACGATATGCGTGCTGATCGGCTCCGGATCCTCCGCGGTGCCTGCAGGCACGATGCACTTGACCGGATTGGCGATGGGCATCGGCACCCTGAAGTGCTCGCGGCGCTGCAGGCGGATCATCGATTTCGGAATCGAAATCCGTAGCGCAGGCAGCTTCTCGTAGGTGCACAGGGTCACCGGGCCGGTGGTGAACGTAATGGAAACGCCGTCGATCTGGGCGATGAACTCAGCCCCCTTGCCGGACAGCAGTTCATGGTTGAGCGCATCGCCACGGGCGCTGTCGAGAATCACCGTGTTGTTGGTCTCGTTCACCCCCAGCACCGAGGTGACGACGATCTGGCGGCTGCCCAGGATATCCAGGTTGACCATCATCTTGCGCTTCTGGATCGCCCGCAGCTGAAACAGGATATCCGAGCGCGAATGCAGGGTGCAGCGTGCCAGCAGCTCGTCGTGGTGGTCGGCGCCAAGGCCGTGTTTTGCAGTAGCAGGCATTCAGCCTAGAAACCGCAGTTGGACGCGCCTGATGGCGCGTCTGATCGGGTGGCTGACGCGAAGCAACGACGCTGCCTACCGGGGTAGGCAAGGAGGCGCGACAAAGGCAGGCGCGCGAGCAGGCGTGCCAGCGGGTGCGTAGCGGAGTCACCCATACGGTGAGCGTCGACGAAGGCTGCAATATCAGTATTCATGCGGATTCCATAAGGGATATGAGCGGTCAACTGCGGTTTCTAGGTTCATTTCAGACGTCAAGGTTCGGGAGGCCCTGCTTCAGCCTCGTCCAGATGGTAGAGCCAGGCCAGCAGTTCGGCCACGGCGATATATAACTGAGGCGGGATGTGGCTGTCGAGGTCGATCTGCATCAGCAGCGCCAGCAACTCGCGCGATTCGTGAACATAGACCCCGGAGGCCCGCGCCCGCTCAATGATATTGTCGGCAAGAATGCCGCGACCTTTAGCGACCACGCGCGGAGCGCCATCGCTTTCACGGTAGGCGATCGCCGCCGCGGCGCGCTGCTTGTCAGGCGTCGGCGGCATGGTCCTGCTCCACCGTCATCGACTGCAGCGTGCAGCCTGCTGCCGTCATCTGCTTGACCAGGCGGCCCTGGTTCTGCAGCAGCAGGGGTTCGATTTCGGCTTGCTCGGGCACCATCCGGATGCTGAACGCCTGGTGCGCATCCAGCTTGATATGCACGGTGACCGTGCCCAGTTGCGGCAGCGTCAGCTTCAGCCTGGATTCCCAGCCGGCAGGGTTTGCTTCGTCGCCCGCGGTGGCCGGCTGATCCTGCGCGGGATCGGTTTCCTGGCGCAGCTGCCATTCCAGTTCCTGCCCCGGCCACAAGTCACCGCGCCAGATGAACTGGGGCGATTCCAGCACCTGCAGCTGCTGCGTCAGCAGCGCGTGCATCGGGTTGAGCGGTTTCTGGCCGGCTGTTTCAGACGCGTTCAGCAGCGCCTGCAAGCTGGCTTGATTGGCGGTGGCGGCGCGTGCCGCCTCGGCCGCGGCCAGCCGGTTCTGCGGTTCCTGCATCAGGCCGTCCAGGCTGTCCAGGCCGACCGCCCAGTTGGCCAGGTGCGATTCGTAAAACAGCCCGCTGCGAACCAGCGCCGTGCGCAGCGCAAGCGCCAGTTCGGCCACCTGCGGCGTGGGCTGTCCGAGCAGGGGGCCGGGCGGGACCAGCGTGGGCAGGGCATTGCGGTCCGGCACCCGCTGCATGATGTCGCTCAGCATGCGTGCGGTCTGGCTCAGCTGCGGGGCGTCCTTGTTGGCGGCACCGGGCGGCTCCAGCATGAACACCGCCTGCGGCATGTGTCCGGCAAAGCGCAACTGCAGGGTGTCGCCCACCGCGGCGGGGTGGGGCAGGCGCATGGCGACCGTCTGCCCTGCGATTTCAACCATCGAGATGCCCTTGTCCAGGGCTTTTACCAGGCCGGTGAGCGTCTCGCCCACCTTCATATACTCGAATGCGCGCGGCGCCGCCTGGTCGCGCTCGGTGGCGTTCAGGACCGGCTGTGTGGGCACCAGGCCGGACACGGGCTTGCCCAGGGCGTCCAGCTTGGGCGGGACATCCAGAATGCGTGCCAGAACCTGAACCGGGAACATGAATCCGGGTGTTACGTCCGCTGCGCACCGTAAGCGTCGACGCTGCGCTGACCGCTTCGCATCTTGCTGATGTGCTGCTGCAGCTCGTGCAGGCGCGGCTCGGTCAGCGCGCGGATCCTGGCGTCGTTTTGCAGGATGGCGCGGATGGTCGCGACCTTGGCGCGCTGCTCCTTCTCGTTCAGCGGCAGCGGCGCGGCCTGCATCAGGCTGCCGACGTAGCCGCGGCAGCGCTGCTCCAGCGCGGCCAGTTCATCCCACGCGCCCTGGCGGGCGGCATTCAGCATGGTGTCCGTCAGTTCGGAGAGCGATTCGTAGGTGTTGAGCATTTCGTTGCTGGTCATGGCGTTCTCCGGTCAGGCCGCAAGGGGGCTGGGGGTGGTAGGGGGGACGATCTCTTTCCAGGCGCCGTGCAGTTCCTGCAGCAGGCCCAGCACTTCCTCCAGCGGCGCAGTCTCGTTCTTGACGTGGGTCAGCATCAGGCGCTGGTTCATGTAGTCGTACAGCGCATCCAGGCGCTCTGCGATCTCGCCGCCCTGCTGCAGGTCGAGCGCCGCGCGCAGGCCTTCCACGATAATGGTGCTGGCCTTGGATACCGCAACGGATTTCTTCGCGTTGTCGCCTTCGTTCATGTGCTTGATCGCCATCCGCACCGCCAGTTCGGCGCCTTCGTACAGCATCACGATGAGCTGATGCGGGCTGGCCGCGACGACGCCGGTTTCCAGGCCAACCTTGGCGTAGGCGTTGGCGACGTTGCCGGAATGCGTATACGCGCTGCTTTGATGATTGACGGGCGGCGGCATGTCATCCCGGGCCATCGGCGGGACAGTGGGGGTTGCGCTGGTTTCCCGGCCCACCTGGGCATAGGCGTTGGCGGCACTTCTCGAATTCGTATACACGTCAATTCCCCTTCATTAATCAGCTGTTCTGATTGCCTGGCAGGTTGGCCAGCTGTGCCGTCAGAAAAGTACTGGTGGTGTCCATGCGGCTGAGCATGGCGTCGAGCGCGGTGAACTGCGCGCGGTAGCGCTTCTCGATGGCGACCAGGCGTGTTTCCAGTTCGGCGCGGCGCTTGCCGATATCCGCGATGGTCTGGTTGATGCCGTCGGTGCGCGACGCAATGAAGCTGTCTTTGCCCAGGGCGGAGCTTGCCCATTGGCTGAGCTTCGAGGCATAGCCCTGTGAATAGTTGATCACCCCGCGCGCGCCCAGTGCGCCGCCATTGATGATGAGGTCCATCCCGTTGGCGTTGCCGCTGGTTGCGCGCAGCAGTTGGCCGGCGCCGGTCGCGGCGACCCCGTCGATCGACCCGGCCACGTCGACGCCCACGGTCGGGGTGTCGCCGTCCAGGCCCAGCGCGGCCGCGGCGTTGCCGCCGCTGACGCTCACGCTCGAGGTCGCGCCGTATTTCGCCGAGGTCAGGGTGAACAGCCCGGCGCTTTCCGTCACGGCAATGGAAATGCTCTTGCCGGACAGCGCGGCCGCCCCGTTGATCTTCGCCTGCAGTTCGGACAGCAGCGCGTCCGCGGTGCTGTAGGTGCCGGCTTCCAGCGTGATGGTGGCGGCCACGCCGTCGACGATCAGCTCGAGGGTGTCGTTGCTGCCGGCGATGATGTCCAGCGGCGTGGTGACCGCCGACGCGCCCACCGTTTTGCCCTGGGTGGCGAGCTGCGTCACGTTCACCGCGTAACTGCCGGGCTTGACGCTGCTGCCGGCGCTGCTGAAGGCCACCAGGCTGTCGGTGCTCTTGCCGACCGAGGCGAACAGGCTGGCAATCTCGTCGAAGTGGTTGCTCATCGCATTGCCGAGCTTGGCCTGGTCCACCGCCAGGCTGCCGTCCAGTTGGAACGACACGCCGATGCTCGACAGCGTCTTCAGGTCGCCCGGCACGCCGGTCACCGCCGAGCCGATGATGCCGCGCAACTGCGTCTGCAGCGCGCGCACCGTCGAATCGCCCTGCAGGATCGCGCCCTTCTGGGTGGCTGCATCGTAGGCCGACAGGTTCTTCAGCGTGCTGGCCATCTCGTTGTAGGCCTTGACGAAACTGCCGATGGCATTGCTGATCGAGTTCGTGTCGCGCGCCACCGTCAGCGTCGCGGGCGAAGCGGTGACCTTGTTCAGCGTCAGCGTCACCCCCTGCACCACATCGCTGATGGAATTGGACGGCTTGCTGATCGCCACTCCGTTCACCTTGAGGTTGGCGTTCTGCCCCGTCAGCGTCTCGGACAGTTTCTGCGTGCCGGCCGGATCGTGCGCCAGCAGGCTGCCGATCGCGGCATCGCCGCTGACCGTCACCTTCATGCTGTTGCTGACGCCCTTGTTGTCCGAAGCCAGCGCCAAACGGTAGGGCGTGTCGCCGCCGTCGTTGATGAGGGTGGCCGTCACCCCGATCTTCGCGGCATTGATGGCGTCGCGTATCCCCTGCAGCGAATTGTTGCTGCTGTCGAGCGTGATGCTCTTGGTGCCCGTGCCGTTCGAGGCGAACGCGGCGCCGCTGTAGGCGCCATCAGTGAGCGTGCCGCCGCTGATGGTGCCGAAGTCGAAGGTGACCGTGGTCGCAGCGCCGCTGCCGATGGCGGCGGTGCTGCTGGCCTGGCCGGCGGCAACCAGTTGCTGCGCCTGGGCCAGGCTGCTCACTTCAATGGAATAAGTGCCCGCCACCGCACTGCTGGTGGCTGAGGCGGAAAAAACCTCCTTGTCAGAGGCGGTTGCCGTCAGCGTCTGGAACCTGCTGGCATTGTTCAGTCCCTGCAGCGCGGTCTGGAAACCCGACACCGAACTCTTCACGCTCCCGTACGCCGAAAGCTTGGCCTGAAAGCCGGCTTCCTTCGCCGTGAACTTGTTGATCGGCTGCCGTTCGGCCGCCATCAGTTGGCTGACAATGCTGCTGACGTCCAGACTCGTGGCCATGGTCGCCTCAGGCTTCCTGCTTGATCAGCATGCCCTGCTGGAAGTCATCGATCGACCGGGCGATCGACAGCGCTTCTTCAGAAGGGTATTGGCGGATCACATCGCCGGTTTCGGAGTCCACCAGCTTGACCACCGGGTCCTTCGTTTCGGCGTCAACGGTGAATTCCAGGTTCTTGTTCGACTGCTTCAAGACCTGGTTGATGCTGTCCACCGCGCTGCGCAGCTGTGCCGCAGAGGGCGACAGCTCCGCCACCGGGCTGACTGCGGTTTGCGGCAACACGACAGCCACCGCAGGCTGGGCCTGCGCATTGGCGGCCGCAACAACGACAACAGGCCCGCCGTCGCCGGCGAGCCTTGCAGGCGCTTGAGCCTGGGTCGTACTGTTTATATTCTGGATGAGCATGTCGCTTCTCCTTATCTTAAAACCCCGGCCGGGGTGTGCTTAATTCAAATCCCTGGCCGGGGGGGCCTGATTAACGCAACAGTGACAGCACCGTGTTCGGCAGCTGGTTGGCCTGCGCCAGCATCGCCACGCCCGCCTGCTGCAGGATCTGGCCGCGGGTCAGCGCTGCCGTTTCCATCGCGAAGTCCGTGTCCTGAATCCGGCTGCGGGAAGAGGTCAGGTTCTCCGCCGTCGCCGACAGGCTGGTGATGGTCGACTCGAAGCGGTTCTGGATCGCGCCGAAGGTGCTGCGCAGCGTGGACACCGAGGTCAGCGCCGAATCCAGGCGCCGCATCGTGTCCTCGGCACCCGCAACGCTCAGCACGTTGGCGGTGGCCAGGCTGCCGGTGGCGGCGGTCGAGGCGGCAAAGCCCAGCGTGGCGGGCGCGCCGGTCGCGGTGATGGTGATCGCCTCGCCCGAACTGATGCTGATCTTGTTGGTCGTGGTGTCCAGGCTGGCGGTGGCGTTGCCTTCCATCGCGGTGTTCATTGCATCCACCAGCGACTGCTGGGTGGTGTAGGTGCCGTTGGCCACGTTGACCGCGGTGGCCGAGCCGAGCTGGATGCTGAAGTTGCCGGCAACCGTCACGCTGGCGGCGGGGATTTCAGCCACAGCCGTCACACCGGTGGTGGTCGTGGTGCCCGTCACGGTGGAGGTGCCACCGATGGCGATGGTGCCCGTGGTACCGACCTTCTCGGTGAACACGATGGCGTCGTTGGTGCCGTTGAGCGCAGCCGTGAAGTCCTGAGCGGCATAGTTCGCCGTGCCGGTGATTGCCGACAACAAACCAGCAGCATTGGTGATGTTGGTGGTCAGGTTGACGGTGAAGGCGCTATCGCCAGGCGTCGTGATGGTCAGGGTCTTGTTGGCGCTGTTGTCAGTGGATGCGGGCGTGCCGTTGGTGAACGTGCCAACCAGGTTTGCTTCCGTAGCGAAAGTGCCGCCCGCTCCGGTGTTACTCTTTGCGACCGTAAGATCAGTTCCATCGGTTTTCGAAAAGACGATGGTGCCAGCGGCGAAGGTGCCCGTGGAGGTGATGCCGGCAGCAGTCAAGGCCGCGGCTGCGGTGCCGAGCGCCGTGTCCAGATCACTCGCTGCGATAGTCGCACCGCCGACGCCTGCAGTCTGGTTGATGATATCAACACCGCCAACCGTCAGCGTGAAGTTCTCGGTATCAGCCAGGGTCGCGGAGGTGAAGGCGCCTGGTGCGGTGGTGGTTGTGGGGGTTGCCGGGGTGGTTACCGAGCTGTAGTTGACTGCAGCAATGGTGCTGGAGGTGGTGACTGCGTCCACTTCGACCACGGCGGGCGTCGGTGCGGCCGAAATCACCGAGCTCAGGTCGGCAGAGGCGGCGGTGGCCACCGCACCGATGGAGCTCTGGCGCATGCTGGCGGAGAGGCCCACGCTGATGGTCTCGCCGACGTTGGCGCCGACCTGGAAGGTGGCGTTGCCGAAGCTGCCGTCGAGAATCTTGCGGCCGTTGAACGAGGTCTGGCCGGCGATGCGGTCGACTTCCGCCAGGCGCTGCTTGACTTCGAGGTCGAGCGCGGAGCGGTCGGACGAAGAGTTGGTGGCGTTGGCCGACTGCACGGCCAGTTCGCGGATGCGCTGCAAGTTCTGGGTCAGTTCGTTCAGCGCGCCTTCACCGGTCTGCGCCAGCGAAATGCCGTCGTTGGCGTTGCGCACCGCCTGGTTGAGGCCGCGGATCTGGGTGGTGAAGCGCTCGGAAATCGCCAGGCCGGCGGCGTCGTCCTTGGCGCTGTTGATGCGCAGGCCGGAAGACAGACGCTGCAACGAGGTTTGCAGGGCGCCCTGGGATTGGGTCAGGTTGCGTTGTGCGTTGATTGACGCAACGTTGGTGTTGATTACTGCTGCCATGATATTTCTCCTTGAGTGGGTCGATTGTTCCGGCTTTTATTCCCCGGTGGGGCTTGTTGCCGTCAACTTCGGTCTGCCCGCTGGGCTACATGAACCGCCGTTGTGTGAGGAATCGTCGAGGGTTGGAGAAAGTTAAGGCCATGTTTTTAAAAATTCAGCAGGGCTTCAGGAATGAAATTTCGGGTCGATAGGCCGCGCTGATTGATGTAGGAGGGTCGCCCCCGGCCCGATGCCGTGGTGATTGCGGGGGGGGGGGGGGGGGGGGGGCGAAAGCCGGCCGCGGGGCCCCCCCCCACGGGGGGCCCCCCGCCCCCGTGTGTGTGGGAGGCCCCCCCCGGCCCCCCCCCCCCCCCCCCCCCCCCCCCCCCCCCCCCCCCCCCCCCCCCCCCCCCCCCCCCCCCCCCCCCCCCCCCCCCCGAAATCGCGGCGAGGCGCCGCTCCTACAGGGGGTCGCAGCCTCCACGTTGTTGTAGGAGCCCCCGCAAGGGGGAGGCCGTGGTTGTAAAAGCCGACAAGTCGGCAACAACCACGCACGGCCGCCCCCGGCCCGATACCGTGGTGTTTGCGGGGGTGCGAAATCGCGGCGAGGGCGCCGCTCCCACAGGGGATGCTGCCGCCTTCGCACATCCGCGTAGGAGGGTCGCCCCCGGCCCGATGCCGTGGAGATCGCGAAGGTGCGAAATCGGGGCGAGGGCGCCCCTCCTACAGGGGGTGCGGCCATCGCGCTGTTGTGGGAGGGTCGCCCCCGGCCCGATGCCGTGGTGATCGCGAAGGTGCGAAATCGCGGCGAGGGCGCCGCTCCTACATAGGATGCGGCGGCCATCGCGGTGGTCTGCGATTCCTGGGCTGTATTGATGATGAAGGGTGCGCGCATGACCATGATCTTCGGTTACACAGCTTCCGCAGGCGCGACAGGCGCGGTGCATACGCGGTTCTTGCCGGTTTGCTTGGCCTGGTACATGGCGGCGTCGGCGCGGCCGATGCTGACTTCCTGCGATTCGCCCGCGGTGCGCTCGGCGACGCCGGCGCTGAAGGTGATGAGCACCTTCTCGTTGTTGTCGAGGAAGTATTTCTTGGTGAGGCTGCGCTGCAGCCGGGTGATGATTTTGGCGGCCTCGTCGAGCGGGGTGTTGGGCATGATGATGAGGAATTCCTCGCCGCCCAGGCGCGCGATGTGGTCGGTGATCCGCAGTTCTTCACGGGCGATCCTGACCAGATGGATCAGCGCTTCGTCGCCGGTCTTGTGGCCGCGCTTGTCGTTCAGCGCCTTGAAGTTGTCGATGTCCAGCACGGCGATGCAGAAGGGCGCCTTGTAGCGGTCCGCGCGCGCGGCCTCGCGGGCGAATTCATCGTCGAGCCCGCGCCGGTTGAGGCTGTGGGTGAGCGGGTCTTCGCGCACCAGGCTGCTCATCTGGGCCAGCTGGACCTCCAGCTGGTTGATGCGCGCTTCGGCCTGCACGGCGGCGTCGCGTTCGTGGACCAGCTGGTCGTGCGCACGCCGGTTGTCGGCCTGCGCGCTACGGGTTTCGTCGAGCAGGCTTTCGAGGATGTGGTTGAGTTCCGCCACGTCTTCGGTGCGCTTGATGCGCTCGGCGTGGTGGCTGATCTTTTCCTGATATTCGTCGTTGGCGGCCAGCACGTCACTGAGGCGGCTGACGAAGGTGGCCATGGTGGCCTTCAGCGTGGCGGTGGCCTCGCGCAGGCCGTGCTTGACCAGGCTTTGCTTGTAGATGACTTCCTTCAGCCGCTTTTCCGCTTCCTGCAGCGACTGGATCTTCATCGGGCCGGCGACGACTTCCTGCACCATGTCGAGCTGGCCGCGCAGCCAGGTGTCGTCGTCCAGCAGTTCGCCGATGTTCTCCACCAGCAGCAGCAGGATGCGTTTGAGCGTTTCCTGCTGGTCCTTGTTGTCCGACGCCTGCAGTTCGATGCTGACCCACAGCGATTTCAGTCCGGATGCGGCATCGCCCAGGCGGGCGGCGCTGTCGGCCTCGCGCACGGCGACGGCGAGCTGCTGGGCTTTTTCCACCAGGCGCGGGTTGTGGGTCAGTTGCGACACCACGCCGAATTCCAGCGTCTTGGCCAGCAGGTCGCGCAGCAGGGCGAGGTTGTCGTCCTGCGGGCGGTTGTCCATTTCCGCCCGTTGCGGTTTCACCGGCTGCGGCTTCAGCTGCACGGCAATTTCGGAAAGCTGCCAGCCGCACTGCCGCCAGTCGCTCTTGGCGATGGCCTTGTTGAGGCTGGCCACCTGGGCCGACAGCGCGGGGTGGTGTTCCTGCAGGTCGCTGACCAGCCCCGCCAGCGCGTTGGCGGCGCTCGGGGTGTTGGCCGGTTCGGCAGGGACGCCGGCGATTTCCTGGTACAGCGTCTGGTAATTGTCCGGAGTCGGCGCAATCCGCCGCATCGCCAGGCGGCGCAGCGTTTCGCGCGCGACCTCGGTCGGATTGGACGTATTGATTTTGTCGGTGGGTTCAGCCATTTTGCGCTCCGGCCCCGGTTGGGCCTTTCACTAGCCTTGCATGCTAAGGCGGGGTGGGAGGGAATGAAGTGCGGATTAGAGCCGGAAAACCCGGGCATTTCCGCGCGTTGCAGGTTATCACCCCGGTTGTGGGGTCTAGCGGAATGGCAGGCAGCCCTTGCGGGTCCATCGGATGCAGGAGGCCCGCAAGGGGGAGGTTCACATCCGCGCTGTTGTAGGAGGTCCGCCCCCGGCCCGATGCCGTGGTGGTTGCGACGGTGCGAAATCGCGGCGAGGGCGCCGCTCCTACAGAGGGATACCCAGGCCCAAACACCGCGCTGTTGTAGGAGGGTCGCCCCGGCCCGATGCCGTGGTGATTGCGACGGTGCGAAAGGGCGCCGCCCCTGCTTTAATCCAGCAACCCCTGCTTGATGGCGTAATGGGTCAGTTCGGCGTTGTTCTTGAGCTGCATCTTTTTCAGCAGGCGGGCGCGGTACATGCTGATGGTCTTGACCGACAGGGCCAGCTGGTCGGCGATGGCGGAGACGGGCAGGCCGGAGGCGATCATGCACAGGGTCTGGTATTCGCGGTTGGAGAGGCCTTCGTGCGGCAGGCCGTCGCGTTCGCCGCTGACCTGGCTGGCGAGTTCCTGGGCGACTTCGGGGCTGATGTATTTCTTGCCGGAGGCGACCAGGCGGATGGCGTCGATCAGCTGGTCGGGTGCGCTCTGCTTGTTGAGGTAGCCGGCCGCGCCGGTCTTCAGCGCGCGCACGGCATACTGGGTTTCACGATGCATGGACAGCATCAGCACCTGGATGCCGGGGTGCTCTTTTTTCATCAGTTCCAGGGTTTCCAGGCCGTTGCGGTCGGGCATGGAGATGTCCATCAGCACCAGGTCCCATGGCTCGCGCCGCGCCATCTGCAGGGCGCAACGGGAACAGTCGGCTTCGCCGGCGACGGTGAGGTCGTCGACTTCGGCCAGAATCTGCTTGAGCCCTTCGCGGACGATGGCGTGATCGTCGACGATCAGGATGCGATACGGTCTTGCTACAGCCACGGAAGTTCTCTGCTTGTTGTTTTGGCAGATTATGCCTTTAATTTGCCGTGGCGGGCAGCGGAATCCGCAGGCTGACCTGGGTGCCGCGCCGCTTGGCGGGCGCGACGCTGAGCTCGCCGCCCAGCGCGACGGCGCGTTCGCTCATTCCGAGGACGCCGAAGCCACGCCCGCCGTTGTGGCTGCGCTCCGGCTGGATGCCCTGGCCGTTGTCGGTGACGGTGAGCAGCAGTTCGCCCTGATGCAGGGCGAGCGTGACCTTGACCCGCGTGGCCTGGGCGTGTTTCGCCACATTGGTCAGCGCTTCCTGCACGATGCGGAACACGGTGATATCGGCTTCGGGGCCAAGCGGAATGTCTGCATCCGGGGCGTTGAATTCGCAGGCGATATCGTTATTCTGGCCGAAGCGCTCGAGTTGCCACTCGATGGCGGACACGATGCCGAAATCCAGCACGGGCGGGCGCAGGCTGGACGCGATGCGGTGCGTGGCCTCGATGGTCTGGTTGGCCACCTTGTCGAGATAGGCGGTGCGTCTGAACAGTTCGACCTCGCCGGGCGGCAGATGCCGCATCAGCCACGACAGGCCGATCTTGATGGCGGTGAGGTTGCCGCCGAGGTCGTCGTGCACCTCGCGCGCAAGGTGCAGGCGTTCCTGCTCCTTGACCGATTCGACGTGCGCGGCCAGCGCGCTCAACTGTGCTCGCGAGCGCCGGATTTCGGCCTCGGCCAGCTTGCTCTTGGTCACGTTCAGCATGATGCCGTCCCATACCGGGCCGTCCGGCGTGTCGCGCTGTCCGACGCGCAGGTTCACCCACTTCACGTCCTTCCACGCTTCCATCCAGATGCGGCCTTCCCAGTTGAAGGTGAGGTGGCCGCCGCCTGCTGCGGCCAGGCCAGCCAGATAGTCGGCCTTGTCCTCGTCCAGGATCAGCTTGAAAAAACGCTCGGGGTTGGCGCGCAGGGCGGCCGCCTTGATGCCCAGCAATTGCAAGGATTGCGCGCTGACGTAGCGCAGTGCGGTGCCGCCTTCGGGTTTGCGCGTCACCTGGTAGGCCATGCCGGGGATGTGCGCCACGATGGCGCGCAAATCCGACGCCGAGTGCGCCAGCGCCTGGCGGGTGGCTTCGCGCTGGCTGACGTCGCTGGCAACCCAGATGAAGATCGGCTTGCCGTGTCCGGTCGAACTGAACAGGCGGGCTTCGACCGGATACAGGCTGCCGTCGCGGCGGCAGCACTGTGCACGGATCCTGGCGCTGCGTTTATTGCCGCTTTGCAGCGCGGCCAGCAGTGCAGTGAAGGCCTGTCCATCCTCCTCGGCCAGGCAGTCGTGGGGTGTCAGCTGCTTCAGCGCCTTGAGCGGATAGTGCAGGTTGTGCGCCGCGGCGGGGTTGGCCTGGATGATCTGCAAGGTGTCGGCGTCGAACACCAGGACCTCGCTGGCTGTTTCCTGCAGGATTGCCTTCAACAGTGCGCCCGCATCAGCCGCTTGCCTGGATGAACCCATACCCCTCCCGTGATTGAAACGTCCCCGGTCGTCCTGACCGCAGCCTGATCCTGATCGCGGCAACGCGATTCCTGGCAGGCCGGACTTGAAGCCCGATTATCCATGAGAGTCATGCTCTCCCGGTAGAAGCCGCCATAAGGAGCGCTTTCCAATACCACCCCGCGTGTGGAGAGCCAACGGTATCCCCCCCCGTAGGAGCGGCGCCCTCGCCGCGATTTCGCACCGTCGCAACCACCACGGCATCGGGCCGGGGCGACCCTCCTACGACGGCGCGGAGGTGCGAAGGGCAGCAGACCCTGTAGCAGCGGCACCCTCGCCGCGATTTCCACACTTGAATACGGCCAATTTCCCCACATCTACTAAGCTTGATTCAAAGAGGAAATGACGTATGACGACCACCCGTCCTGCCGCCGTTGCGGGCATGTTCTACCCGGACAATCCCGGCGTGCTGACGCAAACGCTTGCCGACCTGCTGGCCCACCCCAGGGCCGCCGGGCTGATGCGCCCGCCGAAGGCACTGATCGTGCCGCATGCAGGTTATGTCTACTCCGGCCCGGTTGCTGCCAGCGCCTATGCGCAGCTGACGGCGCTGCGCGGCCGCATCCGCCGGGTGGTGCTGCTCGGCCCCACCCATCGTGTCTGGGTGCGCGGTCTGGCGCTGCCCGAGGCGGATCGCTTTGCCACGCCGCTGGGCGAGGTGACGCTGGATGCCGAGGGCATGCGGAAGCTGGCCGATCTGCCGCAGGTGAGCCGCAGCGCGGCGGCGCACCAGATGGAGCATTCGCTGGAGGTGCAGCTGCCTTTCCTGCAACAGGTGCTGGGCGATTTCCAGCTGCTGCCGCTGGCGGTGGGCGAGGCCACCGCGGCCGAGGTGGCCGAGGTGCTGGAAAAAGTGTGGGGCGGCGACGAGACCCTGATCGTGATCAGTTCCGATTTGTCGCACTTCCTGCCCGACGCAGCCGCCCGCAAGGTGGACGGCGAGACGGTGAACGCCATCCTGGCGCTGGACTCGCACCTCGACCACGAGCAGGCCTGCGGTGCCACGCCGATCAACGGCCTGCTGCTGGCGGCGCGCAGGCACGGCCTGCATCCGGTCAAGCTGGATGTGAGGAATTCCAGCGACACCGCCGGCGACCCCGAGCGGGTGGTGGGCTATGCGGCCTTCGCTTTCACGGATGAGGCCGACCCCGACCAGCCTGACCCGGACAAGGGCGAAACCCTGCTGAAGCTGGCGCGTTCCGAAATTGGCTCGAAGCTGGGGCAGCCGGCGACGACCCCGGCGCATGCCGGCTGGCTGATGGAGCCCGGCGCAAGCTTCGTCACCCTGACCCGGCAGGGCGAACTGCGCGGCTGCATCGGCACCCTGGAGGCGCATCGGCCGCTGGGGATCGACGTGCGCGAAAACGCGGTGGCGGCGGCGTTCCGCGACCCGCGCTTCATGCCGCTTTCGCACGCGGAATTCGACGAGATCCGGGTCGAGGTGTCGCTGCTGTCGCCGGCCCAGGCGCTGGCGGTGGCCGACGAGGCAACGGCGCTGGCCGCGCTGCGGCCGAACGTCGACGGCGTGGTGTTCGAGTATCGGCATTTCAGAAGCACCTTCCTGCCGCAGGTGTGGGAACAGTTGCCCGAGCCGGCCGAGTTCATGGCGCACCTGAAGCGCAAGGCGGGCCTGCCGATGGATTTCTGGGCGGAAGACGTGCGCCTGTCGCGCTACACCGTCAGCAAGTGGAAGGAGAGCAGGGGATGAGCATTCCTGAGTCGCACCATCCGGCGCGCTGGTGGCGCGTGCTGCCCGACGGCCGCATCGAGTGCGACCTGTGCCCGCGCTACTGCAAGCTGCACGAGGGCCAGCGCGGCCTGTGCTTCGTGCGCAAGATGGAAGGCGGCAAGATGGTGCTCACCACCTACGGCCGCTCGTCCGGCTTCTGCGTCGACCCGATCGAGAAGAAGCCGCTCAACCATTTCTATCCTGGGTCGTCGGTGTTTTCCTTCGGCACCGCCGGCTGCAACCTCGCCTGCAAGTTCTGCCAGAACTGGGACATTTCCAAGTCGCGCGAGACCGACACCATGGTCGACCAGGCGATGCCGGACGAGATCGCCAAGGCGGCCGAGGAGAGCGGCTGCAAGAGCGTGGCCTTCACCTACAACGACCCGGTGATCTTCGCCGAATACGCGATGGACGTAGCCGACGCCTGCCATGCGCGCGGCGTCAAGACGGTGGCGGTCACCGCCGGCTACATCACGGAAGAACCGCGCCGTGAATTCTTCGCCAAAATGGACGCTGCTAATGTCGACCTCAAGGGCTTCACCGAGGACTTCTACGTCAAGCTGACCGGCGGCCACCTGCAGCCGGTGCTCGACACGCTGGTGTATCTCAAGCGCGAGACCGATGTCTGGTTCGAGATCACCACGCTGCTGATTCCCGGCCACAACGATTCCGACGCCGAAATCGAGGCGATGAGCCAGTGGATACTGAAGGAGCTCGGCCCCGATGTGCCGCTGCATTTTTCCGCCTTCCACCCCGACTGGAAGATGATGGACGTGCCGGAAACCCCGGCGTCCACGCTCACCCGCGCGCGCGACATCGCGCTGAAGGTGGGGCTGCATTACGTCTACACCGGCAACGTGCACGATCCCGCCGGCGGCACCACGTCCTGCCCGGGCTGCCACGAGGCGCTGATCGTGCGCGACTGGTATCGCATCGACGAGTACAAGCTCACGCCCGACGGCCACTGCCCGCATTGCGGCACCGCCATCGCCGGCCGCTTCGGCGTGTTCAGCCATCCCTTCGGCAACCGCCGCATCCCGATTGCCATGCACCGGGGAGACCGGGCATGAGCACCTCGACCCTGGCGCACATTCCGGCCGGCCCCGTCACCCTCGAGGGCATGCTGGAGATTCCCGAGCATGCCGTCGGGCTGGTGCTGTTCGCCCACGGCAGCGGCTCGTCGCGCCTCTCGCCGCGCAACAACTATGTGGCCGGCGTGCTGCGGCAGGCCGGCGTCGGCACCCTGCTGATGGATCTGCTGACGCCGGCGGAAGACCGCGATTACGACCGCCGCTTCGACATTGCGCTGCTGACGCAGCGCCTGCTGGATGCCGCGCGCTGGGTGGTGTCGCAGGAAACGCTGCATGAACTTCCGCTCGGGTTTTTTGGCGCCAGCACCGGTGCCGCCGCCGCGATCGAGGCCGCAGCCATGCTGGGCCCGGATGCCAAAGCCGTCGTCTCGCGCGGCGGCCGTCCCGACCTGGCGAGCCGCGAGGCGCTGGGGAGCGTGACGGCGCCGACCCTGCTGCTGGTCGGCGGCCTCGACGACGTCGTGATCGACCTCAACCGGCAGGCCTACGCCCGGCTGCACTGCGAAAAGGAACTGGTCATCGTTCCCGGCGCCACCCACCTGTTCGAGGAACCCGGCACCCTGGAGGAAGTGGCGCGCCAGGCGGCAGCCTGGTTTGCGAAGCATCTGCCGGCAAAGACGATTACATGAATGGCAAAAAAGTATCGTCACCCCGGCGAAAGCCGGGGTCCAGTTAATTGAGCTGGGCCCCGGCTTTCGCCGGGGTGACGTCTATGTACGCTGGCCGCCCGCCAACGCGCGTGGCATGATGAACCGCATGCCTCCCGATCAAGCCAACGCCATATTCGTCGCCCGCGGCCTCACCAAGATCTACCGCATGGGCGAGGTCGAGGTGCACGCCCTGCGCGGCATCGACCTCACCCTCTATCGCGGCGAACTGGTGGTGCTGCTCGGCCCCTCGGGCAGCGGCAAGTCGACGCTCCTCAACATCCTCGGCGGGCTCGATGCGCCCAGCGGCGGCGAGGTGCGCTATCTCGACCACACGCTCACCGGCGCCAGCGAAGCCGAGCTCACCCGCTTCCGCCGCGAGCACGTCGGCTTCGTGTTCCAGTTCTACAACCTGATTCCCAGCCTGACTGCGCGTGAAAACGTCGCCGCGGTGACCGAAATTGCCACGGCGCCCATGCGGCCGGAAGACGCGCTTGGCCTGGTGGGGCTGGGCAACCGGCTCGACCATTTCCCGGCGCAGCTCTCGGGCGGCGAGCAGCAGCGGGTGGCGATCGCCCGCGCCGTCGCCAAGAACCCGGCGGTGCTGCTGTGCGACGAGCCCACCGGCGCGCTGGATTCGGCCACCGGCGTGGTGGTGCTGGAAGTGCTGGAAAAGGTGAACCGCGAACTCGGCACGCTCACCGTGCTGATCACCCACAACGCCGGCATCGCCGACATGGCCGACCGCGTGATCCGCCTGTCCGACGGCCGCATCGCCGACATCCACGCCAACGCCGAAAAGAAACGGGCGAGCACGCTTTCCTGGTAAAGGCCATGCGAGCCCTCGACCGCAAACTCTTTCGCGACGTCTGGCATCTGCGCGGCCAGGTGCTGGCGATTGCGGCGGTGATCATGGGCGGCGTCGCCACCATGGTGATGTCGCTCTCCACCTATGAATCGCTGACCATCACGCGCGACCGCTTCTACAGCGAGTTCCGCTTTGCCGAGGTGTTCGTCAGCCTGAAGCGCGCGCCCGAGCCGGTGGCCGAACGGCTTGCCGCGCTGCCGGGCGTGGAGCGCGTGGAAACGCGGGTGCGGGCGGGGGTGAAGCTGGAGGTGGAAGGCTTTTCCGACCCCATCACCGGCCTGTTGCTGTCACTGCCGGATCAGGGCGAGCCGCTGCTCAACGCGCTGCACATCCGGCGCGGGCGCATGGTGCAGCCGTGGAGCGCGGACGAGGTGGTGCTGTCCGACACCTTCGCCGACGCCCACGGTTTCCAGCCGGGCGACACGCTTGCCGCCATCATCAACGGCAAGCGCAAGCAGCTCACCGTGGTCGGCGTCGCGGTGTCGCCGGAATACGTCTACCAGATCGCGCCCGGCTCCATGTTTCCCGATTTCAAGCGCTACGGCGTGTTGTGGATGGGGCGCAATGCGCTGGCCGCGGCCTACGACATGGAGGGCGCCTTCAACCAGGTCAGCCTGACGCTGGCGCGCGGCGCCATTGAGCAGGACGTGATCGACCGCGTCGACGCCGTGCTCGGCACCTATGGCAGCACGGGCGCCTACGGTCGCAGCGACCAGTTCTCCAACCGTTTTCTCAGCGAAGAACTGAAGCAGTTGCAGACCACTGCCACGGTATTCCCCGCCATCTTTCTAGGCGTCGCCGCCTTCCTGCTCAACGTGGTGCTGAGCCGGCTGATCGCATTGCAGCGCGACCAGATCGCCATCCTCAAGGCCTTCGGCTATCCCTATCTGGCGATCGGCGCGCACTACGTCAAGCTGGTGCTGCTGATGACGGTGCTGGGCGTGGCGGGCGGCGTGGCGCTCGGCGCCTGGTTCGGCCAGGGGCTGTCCAACGTCTACATGGAAACGACGTTCCGCTTTCCCTACCTCGACTACCGGCTCAATGCCGGGGTGATCCTGGTCGCCCTCGGAATCAGCGCCTTCGCGGCAGTCAGCGGCACGCTGTTCTCGGTCGCGCGCGCGGTGCGGCTGCCGCCGGCCGAAGGCATGCGCCCTGAAATGCCGGTGGCCTACCGCACCACCCTGGTCGAGCGCATCGGCCTGCAGCGCTGGTTTTCCGCGCCAACGCGGATGATCCTGCGCCACATCGAGCGGCGCCCGCTGAAGTCATTCCTGACGGTGCTGGGCATCGCCTGCGCCTGCGGCCTGATGATGGTGGGCAACTACCAGAAGGGCGCGATCGACTTCATGGTCGACGTGCAGTTCAAGCAGGCCGCGCGCGAGGACCTGGCGCTCGCCTTCATCGAACCGACCTCCGGCCGCGCGCTGCACGAGCTGGCCGCGCTGCCGGGCGTCGATTACGTGGAAGGCTTCCGCGACGTGCCGGCGATCCTGCGCTTTCGGCACTACCAGCATCGCGCCGCGCTGTTCGGCATCCAGCCCGAGGGCAAGCTGCACCGCTCGCTCGACAGCAAGCTGCAGCCGGTGGCAGTGCCGCCGGGCGGTGTGGTGCTGACCGATCACCTGGCCAACAATATCCTGCACGTGAAACCGGGCGACATGCTGACGGTGGAGGTGCTGGAAGGCCGCCGCCCGGTGCTGCAGGTGCCGGTGCTCGGCATCACCAAACAGTTCCTCGGCGTCTCGGCCTACATGCAGAAGGATTCGCTGAACGCGTTGATGCGCGAAGGCAGCACGGTGTCGGGCGCCTATCTGGCCGTGCAGCCGGGCATGGAAACCGAACTCTATGCCAGGCTGCACGAACGCCCGCGCGTGCTCGGCATGGTCGCCAACAAGGCGGCGATCCAGAGCTTCTACGCCACCATCGGCGAGTTCATCCTGTTCTACAACCTGGTGGCCACCTTGCTCGCCGGCGCCATCGGCTTCGGCGTGGTCTACAACAGCGCGCGCATCGCGCTGTCGGAACGCGGGCGCGAACTCGCCAGCCTGCGGGTGCTGGGCTTCACCCGTGGCGAGATCGCCTATATCCTGCTGGGAGAGCTGGCGCTCTTGACGCTGGCGGCGATTCCGGTCGGCTTCCTGGTCGGCGCCGGCCTGGTCGGCATCCTGGTGGTGGCGTTCCAGAACGAACTTTACCGGCTGCCGCTCTTGCTGACGCCGGAAAACTACGCCATGGGGGCGAGCGTCGTCATCGTCTCCGCGCTGCTCTCCGCCTTGCTGCTGTGGCTGCGCCTGGGCCGGCTCGATCTGGTGGCGGTACTCAAAACACGCGAATAGGACACACAACGAACATGCAGGTACGCGCAAAAATCGGAATGCTGGCAACCGCCGTCATCGTGGCGGCGGGTCTCGCGTTCGGCTTCATGCCGCGCGCGGTACCGGTGGATGTTGCCGAGGTGAAGCGCGCGCCGCTCGCGGTGACGGTGGAGGAGGAGGGCAAGACCCGCGTCATGGAGCGCTATCAGGTGACGGCGCCGGTGGCCGGCTACGCGCGCCGCAGCGGTCTCAAGGCGGGCGATGCCGTCGCGGCCGGACAGGTGCTGGCGGTGATCGAGCCCGCGCGCTCGGTGGCGCTCGATCCGCGCACCCGCGCGCAGGCGCAGGCGCAGGTGAGCGCCGCGCAGGCCGCACTGGCGGTGGCCGGGGAAAACGCCCGTGCCGCCACCGCCGCCGCGCAGCTGGCGCAGCAGGAACGCAGCCGCGCCGAATCCCTGCGCGAATCGAATTTCATTTCCGCGCAGGCGCTCGATACCGCGCGCACGGCGGAAACCCGCGCCCGTGCCGTGCAGCAGGCCGCGGCGCATTCGGTCAAGGTGGCGCGCTTCGAACTCGAGATGGCGCGCGCCGCCGTCGCCAGCACAACCCGATTGCAGAACGGCGGCGCGGCCGACGTGCTGCAGGTGCGCGCGCCGGTGGCGGCGCGCGTGCTGAAGCTGCATCAGGAAAGCGAGGGCGCGGTGGCGGCCGGCCAGCCGCTGCTCGAAATCGGCAATCCCGACAGCCTCGAAGTCGAGGTGGAGGTGCTGTCCACCCACGCGGTGAAAATCGCGCCCGGCTCCAAGGTCATCCTCGACCGCTGGGGCGGCGAAAAGGCCGTCGAAGGCACGGTGCGCGTGATCGAGCCGAGCGGCTTCACCAAGATTTCGGCGCTCGGCGTCGAGGAGCAGCGGGTGCGCGTGATCGTCGACTTCGCCTCGCCGCGCGAAGCGTGGCAGCCGCTCGGCGACGGCTACCGGGTGGAAGCGCACTTCGTGCTGTGGGAAGGCGACGACGTGCTGCAGCTGCCGACCAGCGCGCTGTTCCGCCACGGCGAGGGCTGGGCCGTGTTCGTCGTGGACGGCGGCCGTGCCCGCCTGACACCGGTCGAGACCGGCCAGCGCGCGGGCCTTGCCACGCAGGTGCTGTCCGGGCTCGATGCCGGCGCCCGCGTGGTCAGCCATCCGGACGACAAGATCGGCGACGGCACGCGGGTGAAACCGCGCTGAATGCCGAATCGTCATTCCGGCGGATGCCGGAATCCAGCCAAACAAACTGGGCACCGGCATCCGCCGGTGAGACGAAGGTTTTAGCCGTTCCTTGAGTTTCAGGTCTCTTTGAGGATGGCCTCGACTTCGCTGTCGTCGACCTGCGGAAAGTCGGCATAGAACTGCCCGACTGCCTGGAAGAACATCGGCGCTTCCAGACACACCACTTCGTCGGCATAGCCCCGGATTTTTTCCAGCGTGTCCGGCGGTGCCACCGGCACCGCGCAGATCAGCTTCGCCGGCTGTTTGGCGCGCAGCGCGTGCAGCGCCGAAATCATGGTCGCCCCGGTGGCCAGCCCATCGTCCACCACGATCACGATGCGCCCGGCCGGGTTGATCGGCGGCCGCAGTGGCGTGTACTGGGCGCGGCGCTGGCGGATCGTGGCCAGCTGGGCGTGCTTCTCCTGTTCCAGATAGGTGGGGGTGCCGCCGGCCGATTCGGCATAGTCCGCGATATAGGTCCAGCCCGATTCGTCGATCGAGCCGATGGCGAATTCCGGATTGAACGGCGCGCGCAGCTTGCGCACCAGCACCACGTCGAGTTCGCCGCCCAGCGCCCGGGCCAGCCGCTGCCCCATTGGCACGGCGCCGCGCGGAATGGCGAGGATCAGCGGGTTCTGGCCCTTGTAGGCATCCAGGGCGACAGCCAGTCGGTCGGCGGCTTCGTTGCGGTTATGAAATACCATGAACACTCCCCCTTGTTCCTTGAACATAGCAAAGTTGCGGGGCCGTGCTGCCGGTATCCAGGGTTAACCAACGCGAATGCTGCCGGGTGTCCAGGCGTCCCGTTCAGCCGATGGCGTTTTCCTGGAACTGCTGCTGGATTTCCTCGATCTGTTCCCGGTTGTCGATCAGCGCATTCACGCAGTGCTCATCCAGTTTTCTGCCTGCAAGCTGGCGCAGCAGGGCGAAGGCGTCGTCATTGCTCCACGCGGACTTGTAGGGCCGGCGGCTGGTCAGCGCGTCGAAGATGTCGGCCACGGCGACGATGCGCGCTTCAACCGGAATGTTCCCGCCCGTGCGTCCGTCCGGATAGCCCGAGCCGTCGAGGGACTCGTGGTGAAACAGGGCGATGTTACGCAGGATGTCGCCGCCCTGCATTTGCTCCAGTTCGAAGTGCGCCAGCATCTGGTCGATCATTTCGCGCCCGCGGACGGGATGCGTGCGCATCAGCGCCGCCTCTTCCGGATCGAGCTTGCCGGGCTTCAGCAGGACGCGGTCCGGGATGGCGATTTTTCCGATGTCGTGCAGCGGGGAAAAGATGAAAATCTTCTCGATGGTTTCATCCGACAGCGCATAGCGTTCTGCCACCGACAGCGCGATGACGCGGGCAAAGCGCGACATGCGGTCGAGGTGCGAGCCCGTCTCGCCATCCCGCGCATGCGCCATGTCGCGAGCCGTTTTCACCGTGGCGAGCAAGGTATGCAGAGTGGCGAGATCGTTGATGATGGTCAGCGCGATCAGGTGCCCGAAGGGATCGATCTGGCTCAGCACTTCCTCGCCGAAACAGTCCGGGTCGCGTGAATTGAAGAACAGAAAACCGAACAGCCGCCCCTGGTGATACATCGGCATGGTGTAACTGGCGCGGAGGTCGCTGGCAGCGATGCGCTGGGAGTGTTCGCGCGGGCCGCCGGAAAAAATGGCCAGGTCGTTCACCACCCGTGGCCGTCCCTTCTCGACGATTTCGCGCAGCGAGGGCGCATCCGCAAGCCTGGCCGTGTAATGCGTAAGCGGGCTGTCGCCTACTCCCGTGTGCAGGAAAGTCTGCAGCATATCCGTTGCCGGATCGTAGACCGCCGCCGCAACGCGTTGAATGAAGGCAAAGCGCTCCCGCAGCGCGTCGTGGATCGTTTTCACCTTGTCAGCGAGGCTGACGTTGCGGTCGATCGAGCCGAGCCGATCCTCGTGGTCGAACATTTTGGGTTGTGTCATGGCAGGTATTTCATCGGGTTTCCGTGCCCAAACTTTACAGCATGGCTTCGCCGCGTTGGTGGGCTTCCGTTCCAACCCGTCCGGCTTGCGGTTGAAGGGTTGCGGCGCCTTGCTGGAAAAGGCGAAGAAATGAAAATGCCCCGCATTGCAGCGGTCTTGGTGGAAGGGCACGCCGTCCGTCCGGGCGCTAAACTAAGATCCTTCACACCACCTCGTCCGCGCGGTTCCAGCGCATTCCAGAAAGGAAACGAACGATGTCAGCCGAACAACTGCATCTCTGGATCAACGGCCAGCGCGTCCTGCCGCACGGCAGCCGCATGGGCGATGTGTTCAACCCGGCCACCGGCAAAGTGATCCGCCGCGTGCCGCTGGCATCCCAATCCGACATCGATGCCGCGGTGGCGGCGGCCCGGGCCGTCTTCCCGGCCTGGCGCGACACCACGCCCTTGCGCCGTGCCCGCATCCTCACCCGCTTCCGCGAACTGATGGAGCAGCATCGGGACGAACTGGCGCGGCTGGCCTCTGAAGAACACGGCAAGACCCTGCTTGACGCCGCCGGCTCGGTGCAGCGCGGCATCGAGGTGATCGAGTTCGCCAGCGGCGTGCCGCACTTGCTCAAGGGCGAGCACGCCGAGGACGTCGGCCGCGG
>Ga0299912_10000107_pt1:5000-94299 | contig 94299 bp, 96 predicted proteins | sample RVTome_2_FD_207667 | JGI IMG/M metagenome (GOLD analysis project Ga0299912, IMG submission 207667) | Soil microbial communities from uranium-contaminated site in the Upper Colorado River Basin, Wyoming, United States - RVT95D214 (version 2) ... | reverse complement strand
GCGACATGATCGAGATGGGCATCCTGGATCCCACCAAGGTGACCCGTTCCGCGTTGCAGAACGCCGCCTCCATCGCCGGCCTGATGATTACCACCGAGGCCATGGTGGCCGAGCTGCCGAAGGACGATAAGGGCGGCGCGGACATGGGTGACATGGGTGGTATGGGAGGCATGGGCGGTATGGGCATGATGTAAGCCCTTCGCGCTCCGCGCCTGAAAAAGCCCCGCCGGGAGACCGGTGGGGCTTTTTTCTTTGGGGGGGCGCTGCGATCGGCGTGGGTCGGCAATTCAAGGTTCAGGGTTCAAGGTTCAGGGTTCAAGGTTCAGGGTTCAAGGTTCAGGGTTCAAGGTTCAGGGTTCAAGGTTCAAGGTTCAAGGTTCAAGGTTCAAGGTTCAAGGTTCAAGGTTCAGGGTTGACAACTGAAATAGCGTGACAAATTCTTTTTTGAATTTTGAATGTCCTTCGCACCTGGAAACAAAAAAGCCCCGCTCGGACACACCGGCGGGGCTTTCTGGTTTTTAACTTGCAACTTGTATCTTGAAACTTGTATCTGCCGTTCAGACCTTCACATACAGCCAGCCTTCCTGCAGCCTATCCACCACCCGCTCCAGGGCCGACTTGGTGGTGCTCACATTGGGCAGCAGGCGGGTGTCGATGCCCTGTTCCTCCAGCCAGCGCATGGTGTTGGCGCAGGCCATGATGGTCAGGTTGTCGTAATTGCTGATCAGCTCCTGGGTGCGCTGCGGATAGGGCGATACTCCGGAACGCAGCAGGGCCAGGCCCTCGCCGTTGGCCACCACTTCCAGCTTGATGGGCAGGCCGCGCTCGCGGTAGCTGCTGAGCAGGGTCTCCACTTCGTCCAGGGCGTAACGCAGCTTGCCGGCATCGTTGGTGGTGACGTGCAGGATCACGTTCTGCTGCATGCCCTGGGCGGAGAGCAACTGGACGGTCTGGAAGGCATCCAGGTCCTGGTGCTGGTAGGCGGCCTGCTCCGGCAGCGCCGTCTTCTCGGCCTGCGGCCCGTTGGCGAACCAGCCGGCCAGGGCACCCACCGCCAATAGCACGGAGGCGGCGGCGGCATCGGTGATGCGCCAGCGGCGGCGCGGTGCCGGGCGCGCGGGCGCGGCCGGCGGCTCGGCATAGGCGTAACGCACCATGTCGCGCATGCGGCGGATTTCGCACACCTTGCGGCTCATGTTCTCGTCGTGCTTGAGCTCCGCGAAGATCTGCTCCTGCTCCTCGGGGCCGAGCTGGCCGTCGACGAAGGCATGCAACTGTTCATCGGAGATGTGTTGACTAGTCATTTGACCCTCACCAGCATCGCTTCTTTGTGTGGGGCGGCCGGGGCCGCATCGATGAGTTTTTCCTTCAGCGCCTGACGGGCCCGGCACAGGCGGCTCATCACCGTGCCGATGGGGATGGTCAGGATTTCCGCCACCTCGGCATAGCTGAATCCCTCCAGGTCGACCAGGGTGAGCACCTCGCGCTGGCCTTGCGGCAGACGCGCCACCGCATCGCGTACCCGGTGCACCGTCTGCATCTGCTGGTTTTCGCGCTCCGGGTTGGAGTCGCTCTGGAACTCGTTTTCGTCGAACTCCTGCAGGTCGCGGCGGCTGCGCAGATGGCCGCGCCAGCAGTTGGTGAGGATGCTGAACAGCCAGCTGTCCATGGCCTCGAAGGAGCGCAGGCTGGCGGCGCTCTTCATCGCCTGCAGCATGGTTTCCTGCACCAGGTCGTCGGCCAGGTGGGTGTTGTGACACCAGGAGTAGGCCACCCGGTACAGCCGCTTGCGGTTCTGCTCGAGACGATTGTTGAAATCGTGCGAGCGGCAAAATATCCCCAGTATTCCCATGTTCTCCTCCACGTACGCTCGGGTATTGTTGTTTTTGTTGTGCGGCGTCTGTCGCGCCCTACTGTTTAAGATGATTCCGCGGGCAAAATATTCCATCGCCGGCGGCCGGAATAAAAATGGACCGGCACCCATCTTAACCCTCCGGACAACCGAGGCAAAGCGTCTGGTTCTTAACACCTTGCCTTGTGTGGTCTTTGTCTTGTTCCTGACTTGGGCGTGCGGCCTGTGCCCCAGTTCGCGGGCCGCGCGATGTTGTGGGGATCCTCCTTTCCCCCACCTTGGGCTGGGATTCGGCCGACCTGATTACCGGTTGAATCCCGGTTTTTTTTCGCCCGTGCCGCGCGGAGCGGAGGGACTGATACAATCCCGTTTCGTCCCCCAGGCCGGACCCATCGTGACTTCCGAACCCCTCTTTGCCGCCGCCCTGAGCGCCCTTCCCCTGCCCTTGCAGGAGCGGGTCGCGCGACAGTGGAACAGCCTGCTCGAAGCTGCTCCCGCCACAGCCCTGCCGCCGGCATTTCTCGCCGAACTGGCGCGGGTGTGGGCGTGCAGCGAATTCGTTACCGACGCCTGCGTGCGCCACCCCGAGATGTTGCAGGAGCTGCACGAAAGCGGCGACCTGCGCCAAAGCTATGCCGCGGACCGTTACCGGCAGCATCTTGCCGCCCTGCTCGACGGCGTCGCCGACGAGGCCCGGCTGGGTGAACGGTTGCGCCGTTACCGCCGCCGCGAAATGGTGCGCATCGCCTGGCGCGACCTGGCCGGGCATTGCGAACTGAATGAGGTGGTGGGCGACCTGTCGGCCCTGGCCGACGCCTGCATCGACCTGTCCCTGGAACGCCTGTATGCCTGGCAGTGCGCGCAGTGGGGTACGCCCAGCAACGCCGAGGGCGCGGCGCAGCGCCTGGTGGTCCTGGGCATGGGCAAGCTGGGCGCCCACGAACTCAATTTCTCCTCCGACGTGGACCTGATCTTCGCCTACCCCGAGGACGGCGAGACCCGCGACGGGCCACGCAGCATCACCAACCAGGAGTTCTTCATCCGCCTCGGCCAGCGTCTCGGCAACGTGCTCAGCAACACCACCGCCGAGGGCTATGTATTCCGTGTCGACACCCGCCTGCGTCCCTTCGGTGAGTCCTCCGCCCTGGCCCTGTCCTTCGATGCCATGGAGGACTACTACCAGGTGCACGGCCGCGAGTGGGAGCGCTACGCCATGATCAAGGCGCGGGTGGTGGCGGGCGACCGCACGGCCGGCAATGAACTGATGGCCATGCTCAAGCCCTTTGTCTATCGCCGCTACGTGGACTACGGCGCCTTCCAGTCGCTGCGCGAGATGAAGGCGATGATCGGCCGCGAGGTACAGCGCAAGGGCATGGACGACAACGTCAAGCTGGGCGCCGGCGGCATCCGCGAGGTGGAGTTCATCGGCCAGGCCTTCCAGCTGATCCGTGGCGGCCGCGAACCGACCCTGCAGGTGCGGCGCATCCTCACCGTGCTGGAGGCCCTGCGCGGCTTCGGCTGGCTGCCCGACTTCGTGGTGGACGAGCTGACCGGGTCCTACACCTTTCTGCGCAACACCGAACACCGCATCCAGGAATACCAGGATCGCCAGACCCACGACCTGCCCGAGGACGAAACCGGCCGCCTGCGCCTGGCCTGGAGCATGGGCTATGAAGACTGGGCATCCTTCGAGACGGTGCTGCGCGATCACATGCGCCGGGTGCATGAGCATTTCGAGCAGGTGTTCGCCGCGCCGCAGACCGAGCACGCCGCGTCCGACAGTCTCGACCTCACCGGCGTCTGGCAGGGCAACCTGGATCAGGAGCAGGCCTGCCACTCCCTGGCCCAGGCCGGCTACGGCGACACGGCCGAGGTCTATCGCCTGGTGCAGCAGGTGCGCCAGGGCCGCGCCTTCCTCAGCCTGAGCAACCAGGGGCGCACCCGTATGAACCAGCTGCTCCCCCTGTTGCTGGGCGCTGTGGGGCAGGGCGGGCAGCCCGATCTCACCCTGACGCGCCTTTTGCATCTGGTGGAGACCATCGCCCGGCGCAGTTCTTATCTGGCCCTGCTGGTGGAAAACCCCATGGCGCTGTCGCAGCTGGTGCGGCTGTGCGCCGCCTCGCCCTGGATTGCCTCGCAGCTGGCGCTGTATCCGCTGCTGCTGGACGAACTGCTCGACCCGCGTTCGCTGTACGCGCCGCCGCGGCGCAAGCAACTGTCCAACGAACTGCGCCAACGCATGATGTACGTGACGGCCGAGGACCAGGAGGCGCAGATGGATGCGCTGCGCCAGTTCAAGCAGGCCAATACCCTGCGCGTGGCCGCCGCCGACGTGATGGAGGCGGTGCCGCTGATGGTGGTGAGCGATCACCTCACCGAACTGGCCGAGGTGCTGCTGGACGAGTCCCTGACCCTGGCCTGGCGCCACATGATAGGCCGCCACGGCCGCCCCGCCTGCGGCGAAGGTCGCGCCTGCGATACCGGCTTCGCCATCATCGCCTACGGCAAGCTGGGCGGCATCGAACTGGGTTACGGCTCCGATCTCGACATCGTGTTCCTGCACAGCAACGAAAGCGAAGGCCGCATGACCGATGGCGACAAGCCGGTGGACAACGCGGTGTTCTACGCCCGCATGGCCCAGCGCATCATCCACATCCTCGGCACCCGCACCCCGGCCGGCGTGCTGTACGAGGTGGATACCCGGCTGCGTCCCAGCGGCGCCTCTGGCCTGCTGGTGTCCGGCCTGGACGCCTTCGCCACCTATCAGGGCAACGAGGCCTGGACCTGGGAACACCAGGCCCTGGTGCGGGCCCGTGGCGTGGCCGGCGACCCGGCGGTGATCGAGACCTTCGAGCAGATCCGCCGCGCCATCCTTGGTCGGCCGCGCGAGCAGGGCAAGCTGCGCCAGGAGGTGCGTGAAATGCGCGAGCGCATGCGCGGCCAGCTGGCGAAGGGCGGTGCGGAAAAGTTCGATTTGAAACAGGACCCTGGTGGTATCGCGGACATAGAATTTATGGTGCAATATGGCGTCCTGGCGTGGGCGCATGAACACCCCGCGCTGCTCGATTTCACCGACAATATCCGCCTGCTCGAACGCCTGGCCCAGGCCGGCCGGTTGCCGCCGGCCGACGCCGAACTGCTGGCCGATGCCTACCGTGCCTACCGTGCCCAGGTGCACCGGCTGACCTTGCAGGAGCAGCCGGCGCTGGTGGATGGCTCCGAGTTCGACGCGCTGCGCGCGCAGGTGTTGCGCATCTGGCGCGAGATGATGGAATGAACATTGCCGCGGCGGACCGCGGTGTAACGGTTATTCAAGTTTGTATTGAGGAGAATGTTTGATGTCGATGTCTGACCGCGACGGCGTGATCTGGCTGGATGGCGAAATGGTGCCCTGGCGCGAGGCCAAGACCCACGTGCTCACCCACACCCTGCACTACGGCATGGGTGTGTTCGAGGGGGTGCGCGCCTACAAGACCGACAAGGGCACCGCCATCTTCCGTCTCAAGGAACACACCGATCGCCTGTTCCGTTCGGCGCACATCCTGATGATGCCGATGCCCTACGACAAGGACACCCTCAACGAGGCACAGCGCGCCGTGGTGCACGAGAACAACCTGGAATCGGCCTATATCCGCCCGATGTGCTTCTATGGTTCCGAAGGCATGGGCCTGCGTGCCGACAACCTCAAGGTGCACGTGATGGTCGCCGCCTGGACCTGGGGCGCCTACCTCGGCGCCGAGGGCATGGAGAAGGGCATCCGCGTGCGCACCTCGTCGTTCACGCGCCACCACGTCAATATCACCATGTGCAAGGCCAAGGCCAACGGTAACTACATGAACTCCATGCTGGCCCTGCGCGAGGCGCTGTCCTGCGGCGTGGACGAGGCGATGCTGCTGGACAACGAAGGCTATGTGGCGGAAGGTTCCGGCGAGAACATCTTCATCGTGCGCAACGGCGTGATCTACACGCCGGATCTGACTTCCGCCCTGGACGGCATCACCCGCGACACCATCTTCCGTCTCGCCGCCGAAATCGGCCTGACCATCAAGGAAAAGCGCATCACCCGCGACGAGGTGTACATCGCCGACGAGGCCTTCTTCACCGGCACCGCCGCAGAAGTGACGCCGATCCGCGAAGTGGACGGCCGCGCCATCGGCAGCGGCTCGCGCGGCCCGATCACCGAGCGCCTGCAGACCATGTATTTCGATCAGGTGCATGGCCGCCGGGCGGAGAACGAGGACTGGCTCGCCTACGTGAAGTAGCGGGAACGTCTAGCATGTAGGTCGGACTTCAGTCCGACAATGCTCCGTTTGGCGCAGAGTATTGTCGGACTTAAGTCCGACCCACAGATGAAACGGAACGGAGGCAACCCATGAGCAATGCAGCGGCAACCGGCAAGAACAGCGGCACCCAGCGCTACTACGAAGTGACGGCGGCGGATCTGCCCGTGCATTGCCCCATGGACAGCTCCAGCCTGTGGAACCTGCATCCCCGCGTCTATCTGCCCATCGAGGAGAGCGGCGAGGCGCGCTGTCCGTACTGCGGCGCGCGCTACGTCCTCAAGGGCAAAGCCGGGCACTGAATGACGCGCAGTGACCGCTATGCGCTTTCCATACCCTTATTAGTGAACCGCTGCGCGTCCGCGACGCCCGCGCTGCGCTATCTTATTCCTGCTTCCATCTTCCTGGTCCGCCGATGAAATTGCACATTCCCGATTTTTCCTCCAGCCGCGTCCTCGTCGTCGGCGATCTGATGCTGGACCGCTACTGGCATGGCGACACCTCGCGCATCTCCCCCGAGGCGCCGGTGCCAGTGGTGCACGTGGGCGAGGCAGAAGAGCGGCCGGGCGGCGCGGGCAACGTCGCGCTCAACATCGCCGCCCTGGGCGGTCGTGCCGCCGTCGTTGGCCTCACCGGCCAGGACGAGGCGGCGGACGTGTTGCGCCACCGACTGGAAAGCGAAGGCGTCGAGTGCCATTTCGAACGGCTGGAAAAATACTCCACCATCACCAAGCTGCGCGTGATCAGCCGCCATCAGCAGCTGATCCGCTGCGATTTCGAGGACGGTTTTCAGGGACACGATCCGCAGGGCCTGATTGCGCTGTTCCAGGCTCAGCTGGGCGCCGCCGGTGCGGTGGTGCTGTCCGATTACGGCAAGGGCACCCTGCGTGCAGTGCGCGAATTGATCAGCGTGGCCCGTGCCGCCGGTAAGCCGGTGCTGATCGATCCCAAGGGTACCGACTTCGAGAAGTACCGCGGCGCCACACTGATCACCCCCAACCTGGCCGAATTCGAGGCGGTGGTGGGCCGTTGCCACGGTGAGGACGACCTGGTGGCCAGGGGCGAGCAACTGCGCCGTGACCTGGACCTTGAGGCGCTGCTTATCACCCGCAGCGAGCGCGGCATGACCCTGCTGCGTGCGGACCATGCGCCGCTGCACCTGCCGACCCGCGCGCGCGAAGTGTTCGACGTTACCGGCGCCGGCGACACCGTGCTTTCCACCCTCGCCGCCGCTCTCGCCGCGGGACAGGACCTTGCCGACGCCACCGCCTTGTCCAATGTTGCCGCCGGCGTGGTGGTGGGCAAGCTGGGCACCGCCACCGTCACTGTGCAGGAACTGGGCAAGGCGCTGCGCGACCAGAACGAAATGGAGCTGGGCATGGTCGACGAGGATCACCTGGCGGCGCTGGTGCGCGAGGCCAAGGCCCACGGCGAGACCGTGGTGATGACCAACGGCTGCTTCGACATTCTGCACGCCGGTCACGTCACCTATCTGCAGCAGGCGCGCCGCCTCGGCGATCGCCTCATCGTGGCGGTGAACGACGACGCCTCGGTGAAGCGTCTCAAGGGCGAGGAGCGTCCGGTCAACACCATGGAGCGGCGCATGTTCGTGCTGGCGGCGCTGGGCTGCGTCGACTGGGTGGTGCCGTTCTATGAGGACACCCCGACGCGCCTGATCTGCAAGGTGCTGCCCGACATTCTGGTCAAGGGCGGCGACAACAACCCGGCCAACATTCCCGGCGGCGACTGCGTGCGCGAGGCCGGCGGCCAGGTGCTGGTGATGGACTACGTGGACAACTGTTCCACCACCGGCCTGATCAAGGCGATCCGCGCCACGGCGAAGAGCGAGTGAACCCCATAACTGTCTTGAATAACTCTCGCCAAGACGCGAAGCACGCAAAGAAGTCGGATTCTCTTTGCTGGCTTGGCGCCCTTGGCGTCTTGGCGGGAGATATCTGTTTGTGTTGTGGGTTGCGCGGATGAGCGAACTTCCCGAGTTCCACACCGATGTGGTGATCTGCGGCGGTGGCGTCGCCGGCCTGTGGCTGCTGGCGCGGCTGCGTCGGCAGGGATACCGTGCCTTGCTCATCGAATCCGCCGCCCTCGGCGCCGGTCAGACGCGCTATGCCCAGGGCATCATTCACGGCGGCACCAAATACGCCCTCACCGGCGCGGTGAGCGGTTCCAGCGAGGCCATCGCCGCCATGCCGCCGCTCTGGCGCGCCTGCCTCGAAGGGCACGGCGAAATCGATCTGCACGCGGTGCGCCTGATGTCCGATCACCAGTATCTGTGGTCCACCGCCGGCATCACCTCGCGCATGGCGGGCTTCTTCGCCAGCCGGATGATGCGCAGCCGTGTCGCGCCGCTCGCCGCTCAGGACTATCCCGCCGTGTTCCATCACCCCGATTTCCGCGGCCAGGTATACCGCCTGGAAGAGCCGGTGCTGGACACGGCGTCCCTGGTGCAGGCCCTGGCCGAACCGTATCGCGACGCCATCTGGCGCGGGACGCTCATGCAGGCGGAGAGCGCGAAGCAGGAGGCGGGTGGCTGGCTGCTGACCATCGATGACGCCGGCCGGCAAATTCAGGTTGCGACACGGAAGGTGGTGCTTGCGGCGGGCAAGGGCAACGCCGCGTTGCTGCATTTGTTCGGGCACGATGCGCCGCAGATGCAGACCCGGCCGCTGAAAATGGTCATGGTGCGCGGTGAGCTGCCGCAGGGCGTGTACGCCCACTGCCTCGGCGCCAGCACCAATCCGCGCATCACCATCAGCACCCACTTTGATCTGCAGGGCCGCACCGTGTGGTATCTGGGCGGCGACCTGGCCGAGGAGGGCGTGCGCCGCAGCGACGAGGAACAGCTGGCCGCGGCGCGCAAGGAGCTGCAAGCACTGTTGCCCTGGTTCGATTTCTCGCAGTGCGAGTTCGCCACCCTGGACATCGATCGCGCCGAGCCGCGCATGGGCGACGGCCGCCGCCCCGACGATGTCTATGCCGACGAGCGCGACGGCGTAATCACCGCTTGGCCCACCAAGCTGGCCTTCGCGCCGCGTCTCGCCGCGCGTATCGCCGACATGCTGGGGATCGCGGGCGTCGCGCCGGTCGCCGCTACGGCGTCACTGCCGGCATGGCCGTTCCCGGGCTACGCGTTGTTGCCGTGGCAGGAGGAGGAACGATGGAATTGAGGACCCTGGGATCGACCGGACTGCGGGTCAGCCCGCTGGGCCTCGGCACGGTGAAGATCGGCCGCGATCAGCAGGTGAAGTATCCGACCGGCTTCACCATCCCCGACGATGCCGCGGTGCGCGCGCTGTTCGATCTGGCCTGGGAGTTGGGCATCAACGTGCTCGACACCGCACCGGCCTACGGCAACAGCGAAGAGCGTCTTGGCCAGCTCCTGCCGCACCGGAACGACTGGATCATCGTCGGCAAGGTGGGCGAGATATTCGAAAACGGTCGGTCGTCATTCGACTTTTCCGCGGCGGCCACGCGCAGGAGCGTCGAACGCAGCCTGGCACGCCTCGGCCGCGACTGCATCGATATGGTGCTGGTCCACTCCGATGGCGACGACATGCGCATCATCCGCGAAGAGGCGGTGTGCGATACCCTGCAGCAGCTCAAGCACGAGGGCTTGATTCGGGCCGTGGGCATGTCCACCAAGACCGTCGACGGCGGCGTCTGGTGTGCGGAGAACATGGATGTGGTGATGGCCAGCTACAACCTCGCCTATACCGACGAGCTGCCGGTGTTGCAGCGTGCCGCCCAACTGAACAAGGGCGTCCTGATCAAGAAGGGCCTGCAGAGCGGACACGCACAGAGTGTGGAGGACGCCCTGCGTTTCGTCTTTGCCCAACCCGCGGTGCACAGCGTCATCGTCGGCACCATCAATCCGCAACACCTGCGCGACAATGTCGCCGTGACCGAGCGGGTACTGGCGGGCGGCTGATGGTTGCCAAGACGCGCATTCTGGTGGTCGGTCCGGCCTGGGTGGGCGACATGGTGATGGCGCAGAGCCTGTTCATGACGCTGGCTGCCCGCGGCGCCGAGGTGGACGTCGTTGCGCCGCAGTGGTCGCTGCCGCTGCTGTCGCGCATGAGCGAGGTACGCCGCGCCGTCGGGCTGCCGGTGGGACACGGCAGCTTGGGCCTGTTGCAGCGCTGGCGCATCGGCCGCAGCCTGCGCAGCGCGGGATACGATCAGGCCATCGTCCTGCCACGTTCGCTCAAGGCCGCCCTGATCCCGTTCTTTGCCGGCATTCCGCGCCGCACCGGTTACCGCGGTGAAATGCGCTACGGCCTGATCAACGACATGCGCATGATGGACAAGCAGCGGTTGCCGCGCGTGGTCGATCGCTATGTCGCCCTCGGCCTGGCCGGCGACGTGGCGCCGCCCTATGACATTCCGCTGCCCCACCTCTCGGTCGATGCCGCAAACCGCGAGCGCCTGCTGGCGCAACTGGGGCTCGATACGCAGCGCCCGGTGGTGGCCTTCATGCCCGGCGCCGAATACGGCCCGGCCAAGCGCTGGCCTCTGGAGCATTACGCCACGCTGGCGCGGGAGCTGATCGCGGCGGGACAGCAGGTCTGGGTGCTGGGTTCGGCCAGGGAGCAGGGGGACGGTGCCGCCATCGCCGTCGCCGCGCCGGGCGTAATCAATCTGTGCGGCCGGACGCAGCTGGAAGATGTGGTGGACCTGCTGTCGCTGGCCGGCGCGGCGGTGAGCAACGATTCGGGCCTGATGCACATGGCGGCCGCGTGCGGCATACCGCTGGTGGCGTTGTACGGCTCGTCGACGCCGGCCTACACCCCGCCGTTGTCGGCACAGGCACAGGTGCTTTATCTTGCCCTGGAATGCAGCCCCTGTTTCCAGCGGGACTGTCCGCTGGGCCACATGCGTTGCCTGACCGGCATCGAACCGCCGCAGGTGCTGGCCGCGCTGAACCGCCTGTGGGAGCAGGGACGCCATGGCTAAAATCTCCGCCTGCATCATCTCCTTCAACGAAGAGTTGAAGATCGAGGACTGCCTGCGCAGCCTGGAGGGCATCGCGGACGAGATCATCGTGGTCGATTCGCTGAGCACCGACCGTACCCTGGAGATCGCCGCCCGCTACACCGACAGAATTTACCACCAGAAATTCCTCGGCCACGTGGAGCAGAAGAATCTGGCGGTCAGTCATGCGGCCCACGACTGGATCCTGAGCCTGGATTGCGACGAGCGCCTGGCGCCGGAATTGCGCGAGGCGATATTGGCGGTGAAGGACGGCCTGGACGAGAGACGGGCTTACCGCATGGCGCGCAAGACCTTCTATGTCTACCGCTGGCTCAATCACTGCTGGTATCCCGACCGCAAGGTACGCCTGTTCAACAAACGGCACGCCCGCTGGGGCGGTACCAATCCCCATGACCGCGTGGTGCTGGAAGAGGGCGTGGCGGTGAGCGATCTCGCCGGCGACATCCAGCACTACTCGTTCAGCAGCATTTCAGAACACTTGCGCACCATCGACAGCTTCACCGAGATCGGCGCGCGCGAGATCATCGCCAAGGGCAAAAAGGTGTCGCTGCTGTCGCCGCTGAGCCACGGTCTGTGGACCTTCATCCGCCTGTACTTCATCAAGCGCGGTTTTCTCGACGGCCTGGCCGGCTTCATCGTTGCCACGCTTTCCTTCATGCACGCCTTCGTCAAGTACGCCAAGGTGCTGCTGCATCAGCGCAAACCAGGACGGGAACGGCTGTGAAGATACTGGAACTGTGCACCTCCGACGGCGTCGGCGGTCTGGAATTGTATGCCCTGCGCAGCACTGCCGCGTTGCAGCGGCAGGGCCACGACGTCATGGCCGCGGTGCGCCCCGGCACCATGCTGCAGCAGCGCCTGGGCGAGCAGGGCCTGGCCCATGTCGCGTTGCCGCGCCGCAGCCGTGCGCTGCCGCTGCTGGCCGCCTGGCGCCTGGCGCGGCTGATCGATCGCGCCGGGGTGGACGTGGTGCACATGCACTGGGGCCACGACCTGCTGCTGGCGGTGCTGGCCAAGCGCTGGGCGCGGCGCCCGGTGCGTCTGGTGTACACGCGGCAGATGGCGCTGACCCGCCGCAAGAGCGATGCCTATCACCGTTTTCTCTACCGCCAGATCGATCTCTATCTCACCATCACCGACAAGCTGCTGCAGCAGGCGCGGCAGCTGTTGCCGCTGCCACCGACGCGGGTAAAGCGCCTGTATTACGGAGTCCCGGCGCCGACCGCCATGAGCGCAGCGGAACGCCGCGTCCTGCGTCACTCGCTGAACATCCCCGAGCGGGTGTTTGCCGTCGGCCTGGTCGGCCGCATGGAAGAGCAGAAGGGGCAGCACCTGCTCATCGAGGCGGTGCAGCATCTGCGCGCCGCCGGCATCCCGGCCCACGCCACGCTCATCGGCCCGGCCATGGACGAACCCTATCAGCAGCGGCTGCGGCGCGAAGTGGAAGAGCGCGGGTTGGGCGAGGCGGTGGTGCTGTATGGTCCGCACCGCTCACCGATGGATATCATGCCGGCCTTCGACGCCATCGTCCTGGCGACGCGCATGGAGACCTTCGGTCTGGTCCTGGCCGAGGCCATGCGCTGCGGAGTGGCCGTTGTCGGTACCCATGCCGGCGGTGTGCCGGAGATCATCGAGGACGGCGTCAGCGGCCTGTTGTTCACGCCGGAAGATGCGGTGCACCTGGCGCGCCAGTTGGAGCATCTGGCGCGCAACGATACCTTGCGCCAGCAGCTGGCCGCCGCCGGCAAGGCGCGGGCCGACGATTTGTTTGCGGAGGAGCAGCACTACCGGCGCCTGGCCGATATCCTGCTGGATGGGGTGTAGCTCAGGCGGACAGAAATTGCCGGCCGATGACGGCCGCGGCGTTTTCCACGTCGATGGCGTCCATGGCGGACTCCGCGGCCATGTCCGGCGGCGTGAAGGCGAGACGGCGCTGCGGCGAGTTGAGCGTCTGCCAGCGCAGCGGGGTGGCGGAACGGCGGCGCGGATAGAACGCTGCCGTCGGCACATCCAGCGCGCCGGCCACATGCAGCGGACCGGTGGAGCCGCTGATGAACAGATCCATGCAGGCAATGTGGCGGGCATAGTCGGCCATGCCCCCGGCGCGCAGGATGGTGTGCGGCAGCGGGCCGAGCAACGCCGCCAGCGTCTCCGCCTTGAAGTCCTCGCCCGGTCCGCAGCCGATGACGAAATGCAGCGGCTGCGTACCGCGTAGCGCGGCGGCGAGCGTCGCGTATTGCTCCAGCGACAGGTTGCCGGCGGAACCGCCGCTGCCGGGATGGATCAGCACCAGGCGTGCCCCGGCCTCGATGCCGTGGTCGCGGCAGAACGCACGGCGCAGCGCCGCGACCTCGTCGGTCGGGAAGCACAGGAAGGGTGGTTCGGGCAGCGGTGCTGCGGCAACGCCGTGATCGCCCAGGAAGTGCCGCACCAGGTCCAGGTTATATTCCCACTCCGGCTTTTCCGAATGCGAGCGCCGCTGCACCAGGCGGTGGTTGTAAAACACCTGGGCGAACTTGGTGGCGGGGGCGAGGCGATAGGGGATGCCTGCCGCCAGGCAGGCGGTGGCCACGGCGGTAGTGGAAAACAGCGTGATGACGACGTCGTAATGAGCCGCACGCAGCTGCCGCACCAGGGCGCGCCAGCCCGCGATGCCTGCACCCGTTTCCGGCGCCATGATTGCCTGGTCGATCCACGGGCACAGCTCGGCCGTCGGGCGGGTGTAGTCGCGCACCAGGGCATGCACCTCGGCCTGCGGCAGGCCGGCCTTGAGCGCGGCGAAGGCCGGCCAGGTGAGCATGAAGTCACCCAGCTTGTCGTTGCGGACGACGAGTACTTTCACTGCCCTGCCTGTTCGAGGCCGCGGCGGCAGTACCAGAGATTCGCCGCGCGGGTTTCGTCCATGATCTGCCGGTTGCGTTCGCTGACCACATAGCTGCGCGCATGGTGCAGATGGTAGACCGGGGCCAGGAACTTGATGTTCTTCATGCGATAGCCGGCGGCCACCAGCCGCCACTCCAGATCGGCATCCTCGCCGATGCCCGGACTTTCGAAATCCTCGTTGAAGCCGTTCACCGCCTGCAATGCCGCCCGCGAACAGGAGAAGTTGCTGCCGACGATGTGGATCGGCCGGTTGCGCGTCAGGCGCTGCAGCAGGGACGAGACGAAGCCGAACTCGTAGTTCTTGATGCCGTCGCGGCGTAGCGCGGCGCCATGGCGCAGATAGCGCCAAGGGTTCTCCAAGGTGTGCAAAAACCCCGGCTGTTCGATGAGCCGTTGCGAAAACTGCGGCCCGAGTTCCACCCGGCGCCCGGCACACACCGCATCGGCCTCGGCCTGCCTGACATGCGCCTCGACAAAACCGCTGTGGGGAATGCAGTCGCCATCAATGAAGATGAAATAGTCGCTGCGTGCGGCGCGGACGGCGCGGTTGAGGGCGCGGTTCTTGCGGAAGCCGCGGTCCTCCTGGGTGAGATGCACAAGATTGGCGTAGCGTTCCTGATAGGGGCGAAGAAACGCCGCCACCTCGCTGCTGTCGCCATCCTCGGAGATGAGGATCTCGACGTCTCCCAGGCTTTGCCAGACGAGCGTTTCCAGTATGCAGCGCAGCTTGGCGATGTCCTTGTAGATCGAGACTACCAGTGTCGCTCTGTACTGCGCCATGGCTGCGCCCCGGTCAGTTGCCCGACAACAGCTGAGCGAAGTAGGCGATGGTGGGCTTCAAACCCTCATCGAGTTTGATGCGCGGCTCCCAATTTAACACCTCCTTCGCCAGGGTGATGTCCGGCTTGCGCTGCCGGGGATCATCCTGCGGCAGCGGAAGGTGAATGATCCTGGAGCGGGAGCCGATGAGGGCGATGACCTTCTGCGCCAGTTCCAGAATGGTGAACTCGCCGGGGTTGCCGGTGTTGATGGGGCCGGTGACGTCGTCGGGGGAATTCATCAGTCGCACGAAAACTTCGATGAGGTCGTCGACATAGCAAAAGGAACGGGTCTGCTGTCCCTCACCGTAAACGGTGATGTCTTCGTCCTTGAGGGCCTGCATGATGAAATTGGAAACGACGCGGCCATCATTGGGGTGCATGCGCGGGCCGTAGGTGTTGAAGATGCGCGCGACCTTGATCTTCACGCCGTGTTCGCGATGGTAATCAAACAGCAGGGTTTCCGCGCAGCGCTTGCCCTCGTCGTAGCAGGAACGAATGCCGTTGGGATTGACGTGGCCCCAGTAGGACTCGGGCTGCGGATGCACTTCGGGATCACCGTAGACCTCGGAGGTCGACGCCTGGAATATCTTGGCCCCGGTGCGCTTGGCCAGCCCCAGCATGTTGAGAGCGCCCAGCACGCTCGTCTTCATGGTGTGAATCGGATCATGCTGATAGTGCGGCGGCGAGGCGGGACAGGCGAGGTTGTAAATCTCGTCCACCTCGACATACAGCGGTTGCGTCACGTCGTGGCGCAGCACTTCAAAGCGCGGGTTGCCCAGCAGGTGCTGGATATTGTCGCGGGTGCCGGTAAAGAAGTTGTCCAGGCAGATGACGTCGTGCCCATCGTTGAGCAGCCGCTCGCACAGGTGGGAGCCGAGAAAGCCGGCGCCGCCGGTGACCAGGATGCGTTTGCGCAACGAGTACATCATTTGCCCCGTACCTGACCGCGGCCGATGCCGACGTATTCAATATTGAGTTCCGCCATCTGTGCCGGGTCGTACTGATTGCGGCCGTCGATGATTACCGCTTGCTTGAGCGCCTGCTGGATGCGATTGAAGTCCGGATTGCGGAACGGCTTCCACTCGGTGACCAGCACCATGGCATCGGCGCCGTCCAGCACGTCGTACTGGTGCTCGAAGAAGCGGACGCGGCCGTCGTCGATCCAGCCTTTCTTCATCTCGCGGGTTGCGGTTTCGATGGCCACCGGGTCGTGGGCGTGGATGGTAGCACCGGCGGCGATAAGCTGTTCGATCAGTACCAGGGAGGGCGCCTCGCGCATGTCGTCGGTGCCGGGCTTGAAGGCCAGGCCCCACAGGGCGAAGGTCTTGCCGCTGAGATCGCTGCCGAAGCGGGCGAAGATCTTTTCCGCCAGGCGCAGTTTCTGGTTGTCGTTGCGCCGCTCCACGGCGTCCAGCACCCAGGCATCGAGGCCGCTTTCCTGCGCCATGCGCAGCAGCGCCTTGACGTCCTTGGGGAAGCAGGAGCCGCCGTAGCCGCAGCCGGGATAGATGAAGTGATAGCCGATGCGCTGGTCCGAACCGATGCCGAGGCGCACCTGCTCCACGTCCACGTCGAGCCGCTCGCACAGGGCGGCGATTTCGTTCATGAAGGAAATCTTGGTGGCCAGCATGGCGTTGGCGGTGTACTTGGTCATCTCCGCCTCGCGCACGCCCATGGTGATGATCACCTCATGGTTGCGCATGAAGGGGGCATAGAGGTCGTGCATCACCTTGGCCGCCTTGTCGGTGTCCGTACCGATGACGACGCGGTCGGGGCGCATGAAGTCGTCGATGGCGGCGCCTTCCTTGAGAAACTCAGGGTTGCTGACCACGTCGAAGGAAATCTTGCTGCTGCGCTGTTCCAGGGCCTGCTGCACCGTGGCGCGCACCTTGTCGGCGGTGCCGACGGGAACGGTGGACTTGTCCACCACCACGTTGTAGTCGGCGACCATGTAGCGGCCCAGTTCGGCGGCCACCGCGAGCACGTATTGCAGATCGGCCGAGCCGTCCTCGCCCGGCGGCGTGCCCACGGCGATGAAGAACACGTTGGCGCTCTGCGCGGCTTCCTGGAGCGAGGTGGTGAAGCGCAGGCGGCCTTCGCGGAAGTTTTCTTCCACCATCGCCTCCAGCCCCGGCTCGTATATGGGGAGGATGCCGTTCTTCAGGCCCTCGATCTTGCGGGCGTCGATGTCGACGCAGGTGACGGTGTGGCCCATTTCGGCGAAGCAGGTGCCGGTGACCAGACCGACGTAACCGGTTCCAACGACAGCGATTTCCATAATGATCCCATATTCCGGATGAGTTAAAGTGCGTAATTCTACACAATTGGCGGTGCGAGAAGTACCCAAATATCAATTGCTTGTGAATGTAATCTCTAGAGCTGCCCCTTAGGTGTATGTATGTCTCTGCTATTCATCAACTCGTGTAGCCCCGATTATCTAGAAGACCAACTCTTTGCTGGCTTGACCGAACTGCTGGGGCGGGAACGGGTAATACCTTATCCGGTTAATCGGAATTATTATCTGCCCCGTAAGCCTTATCCCCGTAATTTGGGCCATTGCCGGCGCTTGGGGGATTACCTGCGTGATCAGGCGGCGCTACGCCGCGGCTTGCGGCAGTGCGAGTTCGATGCCGTCGTCATCGGTTCAACCAAGAGGGACACCTTCGAGCGTTACCGGGATCTGCTGCCGGAGCTACCCGCCGGGATTCCCGTCATCTACGTTGACGGAGGCGATTGGCCGGAGGTGGGAGGCGATGCCGAGCGCATGGGGTTTCAAGGTCTGTGGCGCGATGTATTTGACCAGCGTCCGCCGCAAGTGGTCTTCAAGCGGGAGTACCTCATTGACAAGGACTATGCCACGAACGTGCACCCGTTGCCCATGGCGTTTGGTCCCGCACCTGAGATCGGCGCAGTTGAAAAAAGGTATGACGTGACCTGCTGGTGTGTCGAATCAGACCCTATACGTACACGCGCGCTGGAGCTGTTGGAAAATCGTTATGACTGCCGCGCCAACGGTACTACGCGGGGACAGAAATTCCGCAACTACAAACGCAAGGGCTCAGGTTATCTGCGCGAGCTGGCAGCGAGTCGTATAGCCTGCAACTTCCGCGGTGTGGGCTGGGATACTCTGCGCTATTGGGAGATTCCAGGCGTGAGCGGACTCATGGTGAGCCAGCGTCCGCGAATTGTTATTCCGGATAATTTCGCCCATGGTACTCATGTGATGTTCTGCCGAGATGATTTGACGGATTTTGTCTCGATTCTGGATGAGTTTTTGCATGATGAGCGCGCTCGCCAGCAACTGGCAGACGCAGGCCACGCTCATCTCCTGCAGAATCACACGTATCGCCACCGAGCCATGCGTTTTCTTGGCATTATCTCCGACCACGTAGCATCGGTGCGGTAAACGGTCTCTGCTTAAACAGCATGCCAGGTGTTTGTCGGTCCCTATACCTGAATAGATCGCCCCAGTATGTTGCTTGCCTACCGGCGCCAACCTGTTCAACGGTACGGTCAATCCCACAGTAAGAGCCGGTTTATATAGCGAGCTCCATGATTGGCTGTTAAGCGTCTTGTTTAGTGTGGGCTAAAAGAATTTATTTTCCCCTCAAATAAAAGATTCTGAACAACGGTGGTGAAGGCCAGCGCCCGCTCGGCCTGTTCCGCATCGGCGCCGGTGCAGGGCACGCGCGTTGCGCATGCCTGCTGTTGCAGAGAACAGGCGGTGCAGGCGGCGGAGCGGATATCGCGGCTGATGAGCCGGTTGCCCTCGACCCAGCCCAGGCTGCCATGCTCGAAATAGTCGGCATAGGCCGGTACGTCGGTGCCCAGCAGCGACAGTCCGGTGTATCCGGCCGGCATGGGCAGGCCGAGCAGATGCAGGACGGTGGGGGCGACATCCCGTTGCGAGTGATAGCCGGGCAGCGTCACGGCGGGGACTGCCGGGCCTTGGATGGCGAAGGGGATGAGCATGTTGCTGAAGACGCGGTTGGACGGCAGGCCGGCGTGGTCGGCGAGGATCACGAACAGGGTGGGGCCGAACTTGGCGGTGACGGCGCTATGAAAATCACGCAAGGCCGCGTCGGCGAAGTGCAGGTTGCTGAGATAACGGTTGACGGCGGTGTCGGCGCCGAAGGCCGGGGTAGCGCCGGCGGGGATCTGGCTGTCGTGGGTGGTGTTGGTGTTGATGCCGATGAGGAAGGGCTGCGGCAGGGCGCGCATCTTTTCCAGTGCAAAATCGTAGATGTCGGGATCGTGCATGCCCCAGCTGTTTTCCGCGTAGCGCAGCGGCCGTTCGCGCAGTTCCTCCCAGCCGTAGCTGTCGGCAAAGCCGAGCAGCTGGGCGAAGGCGCCGGTGCCGCTGGTATTCTTGCGCGTACCCTGGAAGAAGGCGCTGGAGTAGCCCTCGTCATGCAGGACGTGGGGCAGGCAGCGGTAGCTGTAATTCTGCAGCTGGTTTTGCGCCACGGTCTGGCCGAGGGGATTCTGTGCCGAGCAGAGGGTGGCGAACATGCCTTCGGTGGTGCGGTGGCCGCCGGCCAGCATGCCGTGGGTGGTGAGCGACTGGCCGCGCAATTCATCGAAGAAGGGCGTGGTCACCTGGTCGTGGCCGTAGGATGCCATCCAGGCGGCGGACCAGCTCTCCAGCAGAAGGACTACGACGTTATAGGGTTGCTCCGGCTTCGGCAGCGGCTGCGCTTCGTAGCCGGCGTACATCCGGCGCACGATGGCCAGTTGTTCCGCTGTCGGCGCGGCACTGATCACCGGGCGGATGGAGTAGGGCGTAATCGAGGAAAACAGCGCGTTGTACACGCCGTTCAGGGCCAGGGTCGCCTGTTGTGCGTTGCCGATCTGCTGCGCGTGCAGCGGTTCCATGGGTACGGCCTGCCAGCCGCCGCGCACGGCGAGCCCGGCCAGCAGCAGGATCAGCAGCAGCTGTCCCTCGGGTGCCGGGTATTGCCACCAGAGCACCGGCCGCAGAGGCGCGGCACCGGTGCCGAGCAGGCGCCAGCCGGCAAAGGCGGCGATGGCCATGGCGGCGACAAAGGCCAGCAGGGTGACGGTGTAACTGAACAGCGCCATGCGCGCCAGTTCCGCGGCGGAGTTGGCGCCCTCCTTGAGTTCGTAGCCGAGATGCCGGCCGGCCTCGCTGTAGTACAGCGTGTCGGCGCCGTGCAGACCGATGAGCAGCAGCGCCGCCGCCAGGGTGAACCAGCGCAGCGGGCCCGGCAACGACAGCCGCAGCAGGCGCTGGGCGAGATGACTCGGCAAATAAGCCAGCAGGGCAAAGGCCGCCGCCACCGCCAGATCGAAGCGCAGGCCCCACAGCAGGGCGAGGGCCTGCTGCGGCAGCGACAGCGCCGCATACAGCTCGCGGTGATACAGGGCGAAGGCGGCCTTGCCGAGAAAGGTGACGATCAGCAGAAACAGCAGGGCGCGCAGGAACTGGCGCAGGTGGAAAAATCGCATCGTTACTTTCGCCTGTTATGCCATGACGCGGTCCAGCTGTTGCCGGACTTCGTCAGGAGTGATCAAGGCCATGGCGCGCGGATCGCGCACACGGGTGCCGAAGGGGACGTGCTCCGGATCCTGCCCCAGGAATGTGTGCACGGCCTCGGGATAGCGGTTCACCAGCAGATGCGCCGAGTTGTAGGGTCGGGCGCGTTGCGGATCGGTGCAGGCGTACAGGCCGATGACCGGTGTGCCGACGGCGGTGGCGAGGTGGGCCGGTCCGGCGTCGGGCGCGAGCAGCACGCGGCTGCGTTGCAGCAGGGCCAGCAGCTGCTTGAGATCGGAGCGGCCGATGAGATTGATGTCCGGATGGTGCATCAGGCGCGTGATGTCCTCGCCATAGCGTTGTTCGATAGTACGGTTGCCGCCGCAGAGCAGCACGCGCATGCCGTGCTTGTCCACGGCATAATCCGCCACCGCCGCATAACCGTCCGCGGTCCAGTTGCGATAGGCCTGGCTGGAGCAGGGGCTGATGATCAGGGTGGGTTGATCTCCGGGCAGCATTTCCTCGGCGTAGCGCTGTGCCGCTTCCGGGATCGGGATGTCCCAGCGCAGCTGGCGCGCGGGCACGCCGAGGGCGGCGCTGAAGCCGAACAGGCTGTCGAGCACATGTTCCCGCTGGCGCGGCACGATCTGCGCATTGGTGAACAGCCACTGGCCGTCCTTGGCGCGGGCGCGGTCGAAGCCGAGCTTGATGGGGGCGTCGATGAGCAGGCTGATGAGGCTGGCGCGCAGGGCCATCTGCATGTGCAGCAGCACGTCGAAGCGGCGGCCGCGCAGCTGTCGCCGCACATCCAGGTAGGCGCGCCATCCCCGCTTTTTGTCAAAGATGATAAAGTCGATGCCCGGGATGTCGCCCACCAGGGCGTGTTCGGTCTTGCCGATGATCCAGGTGAGGCGCGTGTCAGGCCAGCGGGCCTGCAGCGTACGCACCACCGGCAGGGTATGGCTGATGTCGCCGATGGCGGACAGGCGCAGGATGCAGAGACTTTCCGGCGGTGATGTGAGCGGTAGAGAAGACATGCAACCTATTCAGACCCAGAACGGCGAAAGCCACATCCTATATGATGCCGAACTGCCGATCCACGCGGAGCCGGCATTGTTTGAGCCGGCCGCCTGGCGCCGCCGCGGCCAGTTTCTGGGCAGTGCGCAGGGACGCGGCGAGACGGCCTTCGTCGGCGACGGCAGCTACGAGTACGTGCTGCGCCACTACCGGCGCGGCGGACTGCCGGGACGGCTGGTGCGTGACCGCTACCTGTGGGTCGGGCTGGAGCGCACCCGGGCCTGGCGCGAATGGCGCCTGACGGCAGAGCTGTATCGCCTGGGCTTGCCGGTGCCGCGGCCGGTGGCGGCGCGGGTGGAGCGCGAGGGACTGCTTTACAGCGCCGACCTGATCACCGTGCGCATCCCCGCGGCCCGCTCCCTGGCGCAGGTGCTGCACGACGGTCCGCTGCCGGAGGCGCAATGGCAGGCGATAGGCGCCTGCATCCGCCGTTTCCACGCCGCCGGCGTGGACCACGCCGACCTCAATGCCCACAACATTCTGCTGGCCGGCGAAGAAGTATTCCTCATCGATTTTGATCGCGGCCGCCTGCGCGCACCGGGACGCTGGCAGCGGCACAATCTGGCGCGGCTGCTGCGCTCCCTGCGCAAGCTCTACAACGAAAGCCTGGATATCGCCTTCACCGACGCCGACTGGCATTTTCTGCAGGCGGGGTACGGTGACGGCAACGGCCAGTAAGGCACGGAACTTCCAACCCTCGACGCAGAGACGCGGAGGCGCAGAGTAAGTCCATTACCTGCTTTGTGCCTCTGCGTCTCTGCGCCGGGTGTCGATGTTTGTGGCCGCAGTCCCATCCTGATGGCACCACTCCTCCAGCGCCACCGCATAGCGCGTGGCCATGTCGCGGCGCCGCTCCACCAGCTGTTGCGCCGCCGTGCCCAGGGCGGCGCGGTGTTCCGACTGCGCCAGCAGCGCGGTGAATACCGTGCTCAAAGCACGCACGTCCTCCACCTGCACGGCGCCGCCATGTTCCAGCAGCAGCCGGGATTCGTCGGCGAAGTTGTCCATGTGGGGACCGAACACCAGGGCCTTGCCCAGGTGTGCGGCCTCCAGCACGTTCTGTCCGCCCCTGGGTACCAGTGAACCGCCCATGAACACCAGCTCCGCCCCGGCCATGAAGCCGGTCAGTTCGCCGAAGGTGTCGGCAAGGTAGACGTGGGTCTGCGCAGTGACGTCCTGGCCGCGGCTGCGCACGGCGATGTGCGGCGGCGGCAGGGCCAGGTCACGCAGGATTTCCTGCACCCGGCGTGGGTGGCGCGGCACGATCACCAGCAGCCGGTCGCCGTGTTCCGCCTGCTGCCACGCCTGTAGTAGCAGGGCCTCCTCGCCGTCGCGGGTGGAAGCAGCCAGCACATAGGGGCGCGGCAGGGAAATGCTCGCGCTGGCGGCCTGGACATCGGCGCTGAACTTGATGTTGCCCACCACCTGTACCCGCGCCGCCGGGGCGCCCAAGGCGATGAAACCGGCACGGTCGGCCTCGGAACGGGCCAGCACCGCATCGACCCGGCTCAGGGCACAGCGGTACTGGCGGCACAGCCAGCGCGGCGCGTTGCGGGTGCGCAGCGACAGGCGGCCGTTGACGATGACGAGGGGGATGGTGCGCGCAGCGCAGGCCGCGAACAGGTTGGGCCACAGCTCGGTTTCCATGATCAGCGCGCAGCGTGGCCGGTAGTGATCGAAAAAACGTCGTACGGCGCCGCTGAAGTCCAGCGGCAGGAACACATGGGGCACGTCGGCGGGCAGGCGGCGGGCGGCGAGGGCGGCGCTGCTGGCTGTGGCGGTGGTCAGCAGCAGCGGCAGCTGCGGCTGGCTGGCGCGCAATGCGGTGATGAGGGGCAGGGCTGCATTGAGTTCGCCCACCGAGGCGGCGTGCAGCCAGACCGGTGACGGTGCCGTCGTGGTGCGATAGAGGCCGCAGCGCTCGCGCAGGTAGCGCCAGGAGCGTTCGCGCAGCGCCTGCCACAGGGTATAGCCGAGCAGCAGCGGCGTGAGCAGGCCGAGCAGCAGGCGGTAACGGGCAAGGGAGGCGTCGGCCGGAGTCATCGGCGGTACAGGTCCGGTTCACCTTCGGGGCGGGTCTTGAAGCGGCGGTGGATCCACAGGTACTGCTCCGGCATGGCGCGCACCTGCTGCTCCAGCACGGCGTTGACGCGGGTGGCGTCAGCCAAGTCGTTACCGCCGGGGAAGTCTTCCAGCGCGGGCAGCAGGGCGATGCGGTAGCCCTGCGCGCCGGGCAGGCGCTCGGAAACGTAGGGCAGTACCGGCGCCCCGGTGAGCCGCGCCAGCCGTGCCGTGGTGGTGAGCGTCGCCGTGGCTACGCCGAAGAAGGGTGCAAACACCGAGCGCTCGCGGCCGAAGTCCTGATCGGGGGCGTACCACACGGTCTTGCCCGCCTTGACGTTGCGCACGATGGTGCGCATGTCGGTGCTTTGCAGCAGGTCGTCGAACAGCCGGCGGCGCTGCCGCACCATGACAGCTTCGTACAGTGGATTGTGGGCGCGCTTGTAGATGGGTTGCAGGCCGTCGATGTGGAAGGCGAGAAAGCGGCCGCTGATCTCCAGGGTGGTGTAATGGCCGCCGAGCAGGATCACGCCCTTTCCCTGTGCCCTGGCTGCCGCGTAGTTTTCCAGGCCCTCGATGCGGTACAGCCGGCGCAGGCGCCGCTCGCCGCCCCACCAGGACAGCGCGTTTTCGAATACCGAAATGGCGGCGGCACGGAAGGTGGCGCGCACCAGTTTCTCCCGTGCCGCCTCATCCAGCTCGGGAAAGCACAGGCGCAGGTTGGTGCGGGCGACGTGGCGGCGCTTGGGGATCAGCCGGTACATCAGCCGGCCGAGGCCGCCGCCGAGCAGCAGCAGGATCGGATAGGGCAGCAGCGCGCATAGGCGCAGCACACCCAGCCCCACCCACATGGGCCAGTGGCGCGGGGCGAGGAAGGGGCGGAGGGATGGTGTGTCGTCGCTCATGATGGCAGCCGGCGGGCATTATGCCACGGCGGGCCGCCGTCAGAAGGCCGGCGGACGGGCGCCGCGCCGTTCAGCCATTTTCTGGCCCAGGGCCTTCAGTTCCCCGCTGCCGAGGATATGCCGCGCCATTTCCAGCAGGTCCTCGTTCTCGCGGGCGATATGGCTGCGGTAGGCGGCGGCGAAGTCGGCCACCAGCGCGGCGAAGGCGTCGAGGTCGGTGATCTGCGCGGGACGGGCCAGCTGCGGCTCCAGCTGTCGCCACAGGGTCTCCATCTGCGCGTGGTCCTGGCGCAGGCGGTGCACCAGATCGGCCAGTTTCAGCGACTGGCGCGCCAGGCGCGGAAACAGGTCCTGCTCCTCGTCCTGGTGGTGATGCTGGCCGGCGGTGCTGAAGTAGTGGTGGATCTTGCCGGCGGCGCTGCGCGCCTCGGCGTCGACGCCCTGGGCGCGCAGGTGCTCCACCAGGCGCTCCAGGGTGGCGCAGTGTTGCAGGATGCGTTCGTGGCAGGCGCGCAGCAGGCCGATGGGGTCGTTGAAATCAGGGGCGGCTTCGGGGAAGGGGGACAGGTTCATGGCGGTTGTGAATTTTAGCGCAGGATGTGAACAGAGATACAAGATACAAGTGACAAGATACAAGGGAATGAACTCGCTGCGCTCGTGCTGTTTTTGAATTCAAACAACCGTGCGCGCAGCGCACTCCTCCCCTTGTTTCTTGTCTCTTTGCTCTTGTATCTGGTTTATTTTATCAGTGCCGTCACAGCCTTGAACTGCGGGTGGGCGGCATCGCGCAGCCATTCGAACAGCACCGACTCGGTGTTGGTGATGACGGCACCGGCCTGGCGCAGGCGCGCCATGGCGTTGTGCCGGTTGGCGTCGTCGCGTGAACAGACCGCATCCTCCGCCACAAACACCTGATAGCCGCGGCCGAGCAGTTCCATGGCCGTTTGCAGCACGCAGACGTGGGCCTCCATGCCGCTGAGGATGACCTGATGGCGGCCGGGATGGGCATCGAGGGCGGTGTTGAAGCCGGCCGCGCCGGTGGAGGCGAAGCAGGTCTTGCACACCACGTCGAGTCCGTCGGGGAAATGCTGCGCCAGGGCGGCCTCGGTGCTGCCGAGGCCCTTGGGGTATTGCTCCGTGGCCACCACCGGCAACTGCAACAGGCCCGCGGCCTGCAGCAGGATGGCGGTATTCTTCAGCACGCGTTCGCGCGCCGCCGACGGCATGGCCGCCGCCAGCCGCGCCTGGATGTCGATGACGACCAGTTGGCTGGTTGCGGCGGCGCAGAGCAGGGAGGCCGCCTGCGGCATCACTTCAGCCAGGTGTTGATGTGATCCACGTCGGCCTCGGCCAGAATCCCGGCGGCCTGCTTCAGGCGCAGGGTCGACAGAGCGTAGTCGTAGCGGGCGCGGGCATAGTCGCGCTGGGTGCGGAACAGCTCGCGCTGTGAATTGAGCACCTCCACCGCGGTGCGGGTGCCCACATCGAAGCCGGCCTGGGTCGCCTCCAGCGCGGTCCTGGCGGACGACACCGCCTGGCGGCGCGCCTGCACCGTGCTGATGCCGGCGGTGACGCCGAGATAGGCGTCGCGGGTCTGGCGCACGGTGGAACGGCGGGTCTGCTCCATGCCTTCCTGGGCCTGGGTGTAGAGATGGGTCGCCTCACGGGTGCTGGCACTCACCGCGCCGCCGGCGTAGAGCGGTACGTTGAGCTGCAGGCCGATGATGTTGCTGTTGCTTTCGCTGGCGGACACGGTGGCCGACTTGGTGGTGTCGGACCAATTGTGGCTGGCGACGATGTCCAGGGTCGGATAGTGGCCGGCCTGGCGGCGGTTCATCTCCTCGCGTGCGACCTGGGTGGCGGCTTCGGCGGCGAGCAGTTGCAGGTTCTGCTGCAGGGCCGTCTCCACCCACTGATCGATGCGGGCCGGGTCGGGGCTCTGCAGCGGGATCTCGCCGGCCAGCGGGGTGATGGCGGCATGGTCGCGGCCGGTGATTTCGCGCAGTACCTCGCGGGCGTTCTCCAACTGGTTCTGCGCCACGATCTCCTGCGCCACCGCGGCGTCATAGCCGGCCTGCGCCTCATGCACGTCGGTGATGGCGGACAGGCCGACCTCGAAGCGCTGCTGGGTCTGGCGCAGCTGCTGGGCGATGGCGGTCTTTTCCGCCTGGGCGAAGCGCAGGTTGTCCTCGGCGGCGAGCAGATTGAAGTAGGTCTCGGCCACACGGACGATCAGGCCCTGGCGGGCGCTGCCGTACTGGGCATCGGCCTGGGCGATGCCGGCGTCGGCCTGGCGCAGCTGCACGTAATAGTCGTGGTGATAGACCGCCTGGCGCAGGCTCAGAGCGTAGCTGGAGGTGTTGTAATCCTTGTCCAGGGCGACGGGCTTCTTGATCTCCACCTGGTTCCACTGCGTCTGCGCCGTGAAGCTCACGTTGGGCAACAGCGCGGCGCGGCTCTGCGGACGGGCCTCGAGGGCGGCGCGGTGGCCAGCCTCGGCGGCACGCAGCTGCGGGTCGCTCTCCTGGGCCAGGCGATAGACGTCACGCAGGTCTTCACCCTGGACGGCGCTGGCACCGAGCGTGAGTGCCAGGGCGATAATTCGAACTACGGTGTTGGGCATGGTATCCCTCGCAAAGGGGTATATAAGAAAACGCTAATGATGAGGTTCCGCCGGCGGCGGATCAAGTCAAAGTACGAAATGTTGTGCCCGGGGCGCGTTCTGCAGCGGCGGCAGCACGGTTTCGAACAGGCTTTCGCGTGACCATTCGTTTTCGCCCAGGCGGGTGATCAGCAGCGCCTCCATGGCTGGCGCCTCACCCACCACCACGAACAGGCGCCCGCCCACGTTGAGGCCCTGCTGCAGGGCCGGCGTCAGCAGCGGCACCGAGCCGGTGACCGCAATGACATCATAGCTGCCGTGGCGCGACCAGCCGGCGGCGGCATCGCCTTCGTCCAGGGTGACGTTGCTGAGACCGCGGGCGGCCAGAATACGTTCCGCCGCCTGCTTCAGCTGCGGCACGATCTCCACGCTGTAGACATGACGCGCCAGCTGCGCCAGCAGGGCGGTGACGTAGCCGCTGCCGGTGCCGATCTCCAGCACGCTTTCATCCGGCTCCACCGCCAGTGCCTGCAGCATGCGTGCCTCCAGCCGTGGCGGCATCATGGTCTGACCGTGTCCCAGGGGGATCTCCATATCGGTGAAGGCCAGGTTGCGATATTGGGGCGGCACGAAGTCTTCTCGCGGCGTGCGCATGATGAGGTCGAGCACCTGATCGTCCATCACTTCCCAGGGACGGATCTGCTGCACGATCATGTTGTGGCGGGCCTGTTCCAGATTCATGTCGACCATACTGACTCCTTCGCGTGGTGTGATTCCTGGATTTCGACTGACCGATTGGTCAGCCGAAGGTTACGCCTTTCGCCTGCACCGGACAAGCAGCGCAGGTGCGGAAAACATTAAGCTTTATAGCGAATATATTAAGGAAGGCAAAGACTTACCTTGCAACTGGGACACCGATCCGATATTTTTAGCCCTTACTGCTAGGGGTGCCCGACTGCCGGGCTGAGACAGACCCTTGGAACCTGATCCGGGTTGTGCCGGCGTAGGGAAGCGGTGCGCCTGCGCTCCTTCCTGATGTCCCGCCGCCCCCACCGCGAGGACGTATCCCATGAGCGCCATTCCCCAGGAATTCCTGCAAGAGACCGCCCGCCTGTCCGAAGAGGTGACGCGCCCCTTTCCCAAATCGGAAAAGATCTACGTGCCGGGTTCGCGGCCGGACCTCCGCGTCGGCATGCGCCGCATCGAACAGGACGCCACCCAGACCCAGGGCGGCACGGAAGAGAATCCGCCGGTCTACGTTTACGACACCTCCGGTCCCTACACCGATCCGACCGCGCATATCGATCTGACCCGCGGCCTGGCACCGCTGCGCGAAAAATGGATCGAGGAGTGCGGCGACACCGAACTGCTCGGCGGCCCCACCTCCGACTATGGCCGGGCGCGTCAGGACGACGCCCAGCTGGCCAGTCTGCGCTTCGAACACATCCGCACGCCGCGCCGCGCCAGGGCTGGACGGAACGTCAGCCAGATGCACTATGCCCGCCAGGGGATCATCACCCCGGAGATGGAATACATCGCCATCCGCGAGAACTGCATGCTGGAGGCCATGCGCGCCGATGCGCGCTATGAGCCGCTGCTGCGCCAGCACCGCGGCAACGGCTACGGCGCCAACCTCCCCGAGCTGATCACGGCGGAGTTCGTGCGCGCCGAGGTGGCGGCGGGCCGCGCCATCATTCCCTGCAACATCAACCACCCGGAGCTGGAGCCGATGATCATCGGCCGCAATTTCCGCGTGAAGATCAACACCAACATCGGCAACTCGGCGGTGACCTCAAGCATAGCCGAAGAGGTGGAGAAGCTGGTGTGGTCCTGCCGTTGGGGCGGCGATACCTTGATGGACCTGTCCACCGGCAAGAACATCCACGAGACGCGCGAGTGGATCCTGCGCAACTCGCCGGTGCCCATCGGCACGGTGCCCATCTACCAGGCGCTGGAAAAGGTCAACGGCAAGGCCGAAGACCTGACCTGGGAGATCTTCCGCGACACGCTGATCGAACAGGCCGAGCAGGGCGTCGACTACTTCACCATCCACGCCGGCGTACTGCTGCGCTACGTGCCGCTCACCGCCAGCCGCGTCACCGGCATTGTCAGCCGCGGCGGTTCGATCCTGGCCAAGTGGTGCCTGGCGCACCACCAGGAAAATTTCCTCTACACCCACTTCGACGACATCTGCGAAATCATGAAGGCCTACGACGTGGCCTTCTCCCTCGGCGACGGCCTGCGCCCCGGCTCGTTGATGGACGCCAACGACGCCGCCCAGTTCGCCGAGCTGGAGACCCTGGGCGAGCTGACCAAGCGTGCCTGGGAGCATGATTGCCAGGTGATGATCGAAGGCCCCGGCCACGTGCCGATGCAGATGATCGAGGAGAACGTCACCAAGGAGCTGGCCGACTGCTTCGAGGCGCCGTTCTACACCCTCGGCCCCCTGGTCACCGACATCGCCGCCGGCTACGACCACTTCGCCTCCGGCATCGGCGCCGCGCAGATCGGCTGGTATGGTACGGCGATGCTCTGCTACGTCACGCCCAAGGAACACCTCGGCCTGCCCAACAAGCAGGACGTGCGCGAGGGCATCATCACCTACCGCATCGCCGCCCATGCCGCGGACCTCGCCAAGGGTTTTCCCGGCGCCCAGCTGCCGGACAACGCCATGTCCAAGGCGCGCTTCGAGTTCCGCTGGCACGACCAGTTCGCCCTGGCGCTGGACCCGGATCGGGCCCGTGAATTCCACGACGCCACCCTGCCGCACGAGTCGCACAAGGTGGCCCACTTCTGCTCCATGTGCGGGCCGCAGTTCTGCTCCATGAAGATCTCGCAGGAAGTGCGCGACTATGCCGCCCAGGGCATGGAGGAAAAGGCGGTGGAATTCGTCAAGGGCGGGGCGGAGGTTTACCGCAAGGCGTGACGCCGCCGCCCCGGCTGCGGTTGCGCGGGCAACCGTTGCCGGGGGTCTGAACTATAGGGCGGGATGGGCGTGCCGCGTGTCGTCGCGGCTTGAATCTTATTCGCTGTCGTCTTCGTCTTCGCCACCGGCATCATCGACGAAGGCTTCTTCTTCGTAATCGTCGCCGCCGAAATCGGTGGCCATGGCGGCGGTTTTGGCGGCGGCGGCGGGACGGCCTTTCTCGGGGACGCTGGCGACCTTGGCACCGCGCGGGGTAAAGCCATTGCGGGCCTTGCGGTAGGCGTTCTTCAACTCCCCTTCCAGTTCCTGCTCCTTGCCCTTCAGCTCGCGCAGCTTGGGCTCGACGATGGCGCGCTTGTATTCGATGATCTCGCCGCGCTGCAGGTTGAAGAGGTAGACGGTGGTGGGGTCGCCGGTGTTGAGGCGGTTGTCCATGGCCACGGCGGAGCTGCGCTCGCCGGCTTCGAGGTAGCCGTACCACAGGGTGTTGTCGGACATTTGGTCTCTCGCGCTGGATTCGAAATGTGAATGTCGCGCATTTTCGGCAAAGCCGCGGCGCTGTCAATAGGCTGGAGGGGCTGGCGGCGCAAATATTCGGGGCCGGATCGGCGGGGCCGCTATTTTTCGAACACCAGCCCGTCCGGCACGGCACCCAGCTCGATCAGCGCGGCCGTAATGGTGTTGACGAAGGGCGGCGGGCCGCAGACGTAGAAATGCCGGCTGAAGTCGTCGATCTGGCGGCGCAGGAAATCGATGTCGATGCGGCCGCCGCCGCGGCAGTTGCAGTCGGTTTCGCGGGTGCACAGTAACAGGCAGCGTTCTCCCAGGTAGTGGTGCAGCTCCTGGCCGCAGATGATGTCGGCGGGGGTCTTGTTGCTGAAGATCAGGCCGTGTCCGTCCAGCTTGCCCTCGGCGGCAAGCATGCGCAGGATGGCCATGAACGGGGTGATGCCGGCGCCGGCGGCGATGAAGGTGCCCGGCCCCTGGTAACGGATGGCGCCGAACGGCGCGGACATCAGCACCCTGGCGCCCGGCTTGAGGGCATGCAGTTTTTCGGTGACGCCGTGGTGTTCCGGATAGCCCTTGATGGTGAACTCCAGCACGCCGTCCCCGGCCAGGGAGGTGGGGGTGAACGGATGGCCCTGGCTGCGCCATTGCGGTTCGTCGATGGCCAGCTCCACGCCCTGGCCGGGGACGAACTCGAAACCCTCCGGGCGCGTGAAAACGAAGCGCTTGACGTCGTGGGTGACGAACTCGCTCAGCAGCAGGGTGACCGTGTGTTCCATGGTCCGGCCTATAGCCCGAAGGCACCCATGGTCCAGGTGGCGCCGCCCGGTACCGCTTCCGGATAGCGGCGGTGGATGTAATCCTCCACCGTTTTCACCTTTTCTGACGGCACGTCCACCATCACCAGCACCTCGCCGTGCGCCAGGGCGTCGCGGAACTCGTCCAGATGGACGTGGGGAATGCGGTAGGTGAACAGGAAGCCGGCGACGAAGGTCGTGCCCATGACCACCAGAGCCGCCAGCGTCCAGCCGGTGGACTCCGCGACGATGGCGGCGATCAGCACCAGCAGGGCGATGCCGAAAAGCAGCAGGTTGCCGTTCCACAGCAGCGACTCGATGTGGGCGGCGGAGTCGTGCTGCTGCCGCCCTGAGGGATGGGGCAGGCGGGACATGCGGCCCTCACGCTGGGCGATGGCGTGGATATGGCGGGCGTCGACGCCGGTACCGTCCAGCAGGGTGTCGACGGCGTGACGGGCATGCACCGCATCGGGAAACAGGAAGTAGAGACGTCTGTTCATGGCAGCCTCCCGGCGCGCGTAGCGCCCTTGGGCCAGGGGATACCTAAGCTATAGGAATGTCGAGAGGAATAGTCAAGTTTGTGCGGTGCTAGAATGCCGGCGCAAACGGCAGGCCTTTCCCCGCGGCGGGGCAAGGCGGAATGTGAGGTGTTTCATGAGCAGCGCGGCCACCATGCGGCTGGATCGTTACGTCAGTCAGGCGGCGGGGTTGTCGCGTGCGGCGGTACGCACGTTGCTGCGGCGCGGCGCTGTCAGCGTGGACGGCATCGTGGTCAAGTCGGCCGACCTGCATGTGCCGCCCGCCGGCCGGGTCGAGCTGGAGGGACAGGTGCTCATCCTGCCCGGGCCGCGCTATTTCATGCTCAACAAACCGCTGGATGTGGTGTGTTCCACCAGCGATACCGGCCACCTTACGGTGATCGGCCTGCTCGACGAGCCGCGGCGCGAATTGCTGCATCCGGTGGGACGCCTCGACCGCGACAGCACTGGCCTGGTGCTGCTCACCGACGACGGTCAGTGGTCGCACGGCATAACCGCTCCGCGCCGTCACCGTGACAAGGTATACCGCGCCACCCTGGCCGAACCCCTGGCTGAGGAAGCGGTGGAACGCTTCGCCGCCGGTCTCCTGCTCAAGGGCGAGGACAGGCCGACGCTGCCGGCGCGGCTGGAGATCCTCGCGCCTACCGTGGCGCGCGTCACCGTGCAGGAAGGGCGCTATCACCAGGTTCGGCGTATGTTCGCCGCCCTGGGCAACCACGTGACCGCCCTGCACCGCGAGGCCATCGGCGGCGTCGTCCTCGACCCGGCGCTGGCGCCGGGAGACTACCGTGCCTTGCGCGAGGATGAAGTGGAGGCGCTGCGATGAGCCAGGACGGTGCGCTGGCCCTGTTGTTTCCCCTGGTCCATGCCCAACGGGCGCCGGCGCTGTGGGTGTTGGGCGAGCACGGCGGCGGCGCCGGCATGCCGCTGCCCAACACGGCGGTGGCGGTGCTGTCCAACCGCGTCGACGTGGCGGCGGAGATGGCTGCCGCCGGTTGGTCGACGCAGTTCTCCGATTTCGATTTCGCGCCTTGGCCCGCCGGCAGCCTGGATGCCGTGTTCCTGCGCCTGGCCAAGGAAAAGCCGGTGGTCCACCACGTCATCAATGCTGCCGCCGAGCTGCTGGCTCCCGGTGGCAGGCTGCTGCTGTCCGGCGCCAAGCAGCAGGGCATCAAGACCTACGCCCGCAATGCAGCGGCGCGGCTGGGCGGTGCGCTCGAATTCAAAAAGCTGGGCCACCAGTATCTGGCGGTGGTGCAGCGAGGTGCGGCCGTCGGTGCGGCGCTGGAGGAGCGCGATTACTCCCGGCTGCGTCCCGCGATAGAAGACGGTTCCCTGCACTATCTCACCAAGCCGGGGCTGTATGGCTGGGACCAGGTGGACGCGGGCAGCGCCCTGCTGGTGGCACATCTGCCGCCATGCGCGCCGCAGCGGGTGTGCGACCTCGGCTGCGGCTACGGCTATCTGTCGCTGCAGGCCTGGCTGAAGCTGCACCCGCAACAGGTGGTGGCCTGCGACAACAATGCCGCCGCGGTACTGGCCTGCCGTGCCAATTTTGCCGCCCACGGCGTCGCCGGGGAGGTGCTGGCCGCTGATTGCGGCGACGGTATCGGGGGCGTGTTCGATCTGGTGCTGTGCAACCCGCCCTTTCACCAGGGCTTCGGCGTCGAGCATGACCTGACCGGGCGTTTCGTCGCCGCGGCGCGCCGTCTCACCGCCGGGGGCGGCCAGGCGGTGTTTGTCACCAATGCCTTTCTGCCCATCGAGAAGGTGGCGCGGCGGCATTATTCCCGCATCGCCACCCTGGCCGACGACGGCCGCTTCCGGGTGACGCAGATGCTGCCTTAGGATTGGGAGGCGTTGGCGGGAGCCCGGGTTATCGGGCGCATGCGAGTCGGATAGAGCGTCGTCGCCCGCAGGATAGGCATGTTTCATACCCCCGAAAACGAAGAACCCCGCCAGGGGCGGGGTTCTTCGGTCAGAACGTGAAACGGTTCTGGCTTACTGGGCGACGACGTTGCTCGCCTGCGGACCCTTGGGGCCGTTCTGCAGGTCGAAGGAGACCTTCTGGCCTTCGGCCAGGGTCTTGAAGCCGGAGCCAGAGATGGCGGAGAAGTGAACGAACACGTCCGCGCCGCCATTATCCTGGGTGATGAAGCCGAAACCCTTGGACTCGTTGAACCATTTCACAGTGCCGGTAGCCATTACTCTTTACCTCAAAAACAATTAATTAGGGTGGTGCGTGCAGGTCATGAAATGAGGGTGTTCGGGAGGTATCACTGAGGAGAACGACCTAAACTACCACTGCCACAATCTGCAGCTGCGCAGCACTATACCCCCTTCTTTCCGCGCACGGCAAGAAATTCTTGAGGCAACTTCATGGAAACATTGGGGAAGGTGGGGCGAGTGTGTTAGCCTGTCGCGACAGTTTGCGCGGGGCCCATTGTTCTTCATGTCCGCGCACTCCTTCGGGGCGAAGTCTGCCCCGCCCACTGCCGTCATGGCTGTTGCGGCAGGTGCCCGCATAGGTTCCACCGCTAACCATTTGATTATAAAGACAGGGGCCCTGGTGCTTAGCGGCCGGAGCGCTCCCGCCGTGACGTTCCCTCTGTCCCGGATTTTTCGCGGACTACAGCCGCTCGCCGAGCCGTGGCCCGTGTGCACCACTTAACCTGGAGGCTACCCATGAAAACGATGTTTGTCGGCAATCTCGCCCCGGAAACCCGTGAGGACGACGTGCGCGAACTGTTCTCCCAGTTCGGCACGGTGCGCGGTATCAAGATTGCCATGGATGTGTTCAGCGGCAACTGCCGCGGCTTCGCCCTGGTCGACATGGAAGGACACGAAACCCGCGCCGCGATCGCCGGCCTGAACGGCACCCAATACAAGGGCAAGGCGCTCAAGGTGACCGAAGAGCAGCCCAAGACCAAGGGCCGCGGCGGCAAGGGCGGCCGCCGCTGATCCCGCCTCAGTCGGCGTTTCCGTCCGGAAACGCCGATGCCGTTTTTCCTCCCCCTTCCAGCACCGCCAGAAATCTTTCCCGCGCCATTGCCAGTGCCTGATGTGCCTGGGCCACGGCCTCCGCCGTGCCGTCCGACCGCTCCAGCCAATAGAGGCTGCTGCGGTGGTAATCCTCGAATGCCCGCCCGATGGCCTGGGTGTCCGGTATCTGCCGCGTGGCTGCGGGCGGCGGCGCGGCGGTGCCGTCTGCCAGGACGCTGACCGGCGTGGAGCGCGGCACCATGCGCTGGGTACCGCTTTCGGTGCTGCACGCCAGCAGCGGATTGAGCTTTTCGAAGGTCTCACCCTGCCACTGGAAGCGCTGTCCCGGGCGAAGCTGGTGAAATTTCATTTCCATGGTGTTTTCCGTGCGGTGCGGTGAGCGGGCTGTGGCGGTATGCTGTGCCCGGTGCGGAGGATTAGGCATGGACAGGATGCGAATCAAACTGGCGGTCACCCTGACTGTCTTGCTGTTGCTGGCCGTCGCGGCGAGCGGCCTGGCCGACCGGGCGGGCTATGAGTATACCGAGCGCGGCTTCAAACGGGCACTGGTGACCTTTGCCGTGGCGCGCGGCCTGAATGCCGTGATCTCCGTCGCCCAGGGCACGGAGATTGCCCTGGAACCGGCGGGCGTGGGCATCAATTTCACCCCCGGCCAGGTGCTCGATCCGGTCAATGACCTGGTGGAGCAGTTTTCCACGGTGATGCTGGCCAGCGCCACCGTGCTCGGCCTGCAGCGCCTGCTGCTGGAGCTGTTTGCCTCGGGCGGATACACCGTGTTTCTGGGCGTGGTCTGGCTGGGCGCCCTGCTGCTGCTCTGGCTGCCCCGGCGGGCGGCGTACTGGCGCACCTTGTTGCTGCGTACGGCGGTGCTGCTGCTGGTGCTGCGTTTTTTCGTGCCGCTGCTGGCGGTGACCGGGGAGCTGTTCTACGACGCTTTTTTGCAGGATCGGTTTACCGCCTCCTCGCAGCGTATCGCGCAGGTCACCGCAGACATCGGCCAAATCAACGAGGGCGCGGAAGACTCGGTGGCGGAGGACGTAACCCTGGCGGAGCGGGCGCGGCGCATCTACCAGTCGGCGGTCGAGGCCGTGGATGTGGGCAGTTATGTGCAGCGCTATGAGCGGGCGGCGGCCGACGTGAGCGAGCAGGTGGTGAACCTGATCGTCGTGTTCCTGGTCCAGACGGTGCTGCTGCCCCTGCTGTTTCTCTGGGGCCTGATGCACGGCATGCGCCGGCTGTGGCGCCTGCCCGGCGGAGGATTGCCCTAGCCTGCCCGGGGGTGTGCGCCAAATTTGGCATGGTGTCATAGGGGATATGACGAATCTGGCGGTCGGACGCCGCCGCAACGACTCCCGGACGCCTCCCCTGGAGTCGCATCTCTTCCCATAAATACAAGGTGTTAACCGTTTTTTTCGCTGTCATCCCGAAGTTGGTACGGTGTGTGCAACATATAACATCGTAATGACTCCTCCAGGGGATGACAGGCGTGTGGTGGGACCTCCTGTGGTTTTAGTTATGTCATCCCCTATTTTCTAAGCCCAGGGCCTCCTGGGCTTTTTTTTTGTCCGCGCGAATGTCGATTGAACTCTCGCCAAGCCACAAAGACGCCAAGATGGAAGGAAACATGGTTTTCTTGGCGTCTTTGCGGCCTGGCGAGAGAAACTATGAGACGGTCTGAGGTTTTGGGCTGGCGTAGGCCACAGGTGGTCGCGAGCGGCACCAGCCTATGTTCCGGTGGTAACATCTGCGCTCTGTGTTTTCCATCCGTAACCCTGTGAGAGGCATGGCCATGGAGCAACAGGCGTTGCAGGTGCTGCGCACCGTTTTCGGTTATGAGTCCTTTCGTCCGCCCCAGGACCAAGTGATCGCCACCGTGATCCAGGGCGGTGACGCGCTGGTGCTGATGCCCACCGGCGGCGGCAAGTCGCTGTGTTATCAAATCCCGTCCATCGTGCGTCCCGGTGTCGGCATCGTGGTGTCGCCGCTGATCGCGCTGATGCATGACCAGGTCACGGCGCTGCGCCAGTACGGTGTGCGCGCCGCCTTCCTCAATTCCACCCTGGGGGCGGAGGAGGCGCGGACGGTGGAACAGGCCCTGCTGGGCGGCGAACTCGATCTGTTGTATGTGGCGCCGGAGCGGCTGCTGACGGCGCGTTTTCTGGAACTGCTGGAGCGCGCGCCGCTGGCGCTGTTCGCCATCGACGAGGCGCACTGCGTGTCGCAGTGGGGCCACGATTTCCGCCCCGAATACATCCAGCTTTCCGTGCTGCACCAGCGCTTTCCTCAGGTGCCGCGCATCGCCCTCACCGCCACCGCGGACGAGCCGACGCGGCGCGAAATCATCGAGCGCCTGCAGCTGGAACAGGCGCGGGTGTTTCTCAACGGTTTCGACCGGCCCAACATCCGCTACCGCATCGTCGAGCGCGGCAGCAATGCGCGTGACCAGCTGCTGCGTTTCATCCGCAGCGAGCACGACGGCGAGGCCGGTATCGTCTACTGCCTGTCGCGCAAGCGGGTGGAGGAGGTGGCGGCCTGGCTGGGCGAGCAGGGCCTCATTGCCCTGCCCTATCACGCAGGCCTACCCGCCGAGACGCGGCGCCGCCACCAGGAGCGCTTCCTGCGCGAGGAGGGGGTGATCGTCGTCGCCACCATCGCCTTCGGTATGGGCATCGACAAGCCCGACGTGCGTTTCGTCGCCCATCTCAACCTGCCCAAGAGCGTGGAGGCCTATTACCAGGAGACCGGTCGCGCCGGCCGTGACGGCCTGCCCGCCGACGCCTGGATGGCCTACGGCCTGCAGGACGTGATTACCCTGCGCCAGATGCTGGCGCAGTCCGAGGCGGACGAGACGCACAAGCGCGTCGAGCATCACAAGCTGGACGCCATGCTCGGCCTGTGCGAACTCACCTCCTGTCGCCGCCAGGCGCTGCTGCGCTACTTCGGCGACGTGATGGAGCAGCCCTGCGGCAACTGCGACACCTGCCTGGAGACGCCGCAGACCTGGGATGCCACCCAGGCGGCGCAGAAGGCCCTGTCCTGCGTGCACCGCACCGGGCAGCGCTTTGGCGTCAACTATCTCATTGATGTGCTGTTGGGCAAGGACGACGAGCGCATGCGCCGTTTTGGCCACGATCAGCTGTCGGTGTTCGGCATCGGCCAGGAACTGGGGGTCAACGAGTGGCGCGGCGTGTTCCGCCAGCTCATTGCCCGTGGTCTGCTGGCGGTGGACCTGGAGGGCCATGGTGCGCTGCGCCTCACCGAGCGCTGCCGCCCGGTGCTGCGCGGCGAGGAGACGGTGATGCTGCGGCGCGACAGCAAACCGGCCAAGACGTCGCGCAGCCGGCGCAAGGGCGGCGCCGCGGTGGCGATGGCGGAACAGGCGCTGTGGGATGCGCTGCGCGGCAAACGGCGCGAGCTGGCCGAGGAGCAGGGTGTGGCGCCCTACATGATCTTCCACGACGCCACCCTGATGGAGATGATGGCGGCGCGGCCGGCAAACCTGGCGGCCCTGGCGCAGGTGTCCGGCGTCGGTGTGCGCAAGCTGGAGGCCTACGGCGAGGCCTTTCTGGAAGTGCTGCAACAGCATGACGGCGGGGACGAGGCGCGGGGCGATACGGTGGAGGAGACGGTGCAGCTGTTCCGCCTCGGCATGGATGCGACGGCCATCGCCCGCCAGCGCGGCCTGACGCCGGACACCGTGCACAGCCACCTGGCCACGGCCATTGCCCGCGGCTGGGTGGAACTGCACGATGCGGTGCCCCTGGCCGAGGCGGAACTGGCGACGCTTACCGATGCGTTGCTGGCGCAGGACGGAGGCAAGCGGCTCAAGCCGGTGTATGAGATGTTCGAGGGGCGTTACGGCTACGGCATGCTGCGCTGCGTGCAGGCTGCTCTCGGGCGGGAGGGGGCCTGAACTTCTAGCCCGTGTCGCGAAGACGCAGAGATGCAGAGACAGTAAACGGTCTTTACTCTGTGCCTCCGCGTCTCTGCGGCGGATTGCCTAGCCTTCGTGCAGTCCGCCGTAGCCTTCGTTACTCTCCAGCGGGAAACAGGCCTCGTTGCGCGGGTTCTTGGGGTCGCGCAGGTGCTCGGCCAGGCAGAGGAACTCGTGGCCCTGGCTGTCGCGCAGCGCGACGTAGGGGCTGTTTTCCAGGGTCTCGTAGCGCGAGCTGTCGGCGAAGATGAAGTCGTAGTCGCCGTTGACGCTGACGGCAAAATCGCCGCCGTGGGATTCGCCGTAGTCCTGCCACCGGCTCTGCACGTCGGCCCCTTCGATGACCGGCGACATGCGCCCTTCCGGGCCGTCGTGCCAGGCGACGAGGGTGGGGTCGGATTCCAGCTGCCGGGCCACGGAACGGGCGATGGCATTGGCTATCTGATAATCGACCGGTAGCCCGCGGATGGTAAGTTCGATGTGTTTCATGACAGCGTCCTCCGTAAGCAGAGGTGGGTGGGGCGTTAATACTTTAGTGATTCGCTCTGGATATAGCTAAGCATAGCTGTCGACACCGGCAAGTCAAAGACGGGGAAAGGCGAGTGGAGTGGATACGGATAGCGGCAGGAGAAGAGGTGGCGGACTTCGCCCAGGCCAAGCGCCTGGCCGACGCCGTTGCGGCGGAACGGGTGGAGGAGCCGCTGCTGCTGTCGTGGTTTGATCGGGGGCGCGGCGTGGAATCGCCCGCAGGGGTCAGCGAATGCCACCGCGGCTGCGCTACGCCGGGATACGTGGACTATGCCGCCGCCCGCGGCGGTGCGCTGGTGGTGGATATAGGGCAGGGTGCCTACGTGTTCTGCTATCGTCCACTGGGTGAATTTGCCTGAGGACGGTCGATGCGGCACTTGTTCCAAAACCTGTTCCGGATGCTCTGGCTGCTGGCGGCGCTGACCGCGCTGGCGGCGGCGCAGGCGGAGGAGAGCGTCGCCCCCGGCATCAACCGCCATTACCTCAACCCGGAGTTCGAGCAGTGGCGTGACACCTTCGAGCAACCGGGACGCGAAGTGTATGCGCGGCGCGCGGAGATCGTCGCCGCCAGCGGGGTGCGCCCCGGCATGGCGGTGGCCGACATCGGCGCCGGCAGCGGCCTGTTCACCCTGTTGTTCGCGCGCGAGGTGGGGACCGCAGGGCGGGTGTATGCGGTGGACATCGCATCCGAATTTCTCGCCGGCATCGCGGCGCGGGCGGAGGCGGAAGGGCTGGATAACGTCGTCACGGTGCTGGGCGATCAGCGCTCGGCCCGCCTGGCGCCGGCCTCCATCGACCTGGCCTTCGTCTGCGACACCTACCACCACTTCGAGCAGCCGCAGGCCATGCTGGCCTCGCTGCGGCAGGCGTTGCGCCCCGGCGGCCGCCTGATCGTCATCGACTTCCGCCGCGAGGCGGGTGTCAGCTCGTCCTGGGTGATGGGTCACGTGCGCGCCGGTGAGGCACAGGTGGCGGCGGAGATCACCGCCGCCGGGTTCGAACCGGGCGCAGGACCGGATATGCTGCGCAGCAACTATTTCCTGATTTTCACCAAGCGTTAGCGAGCAGCCATGGCAAAGAGCGTACTGCACGATCAGCCCCTGCAGTTGGGGCGCGTCCTGGATCAGCTGGTGGCCGACGGGCTGCTGGATGCCGAGCGCGGCAACACCCTGAAGGCGGTGGCGCCGGCCATGGCGCGCCAGCAGCATCCGCTGATCACCATCGCCCAGCACAGGTGGCCCGACGCCCGCGCCCCGCAACGGGTGCTGGACCTGCCCCTGCTGACCGAGTGGCTGGCGGGCAAGTCCGGGCTGGATTCCGCCCGCATCGATCCCCTCAAGGTGGACGTGCCGGCGATTACGGCGGTGATGTCCTATGCCTACGCGCGCCGCTTCAACATCCTTGCCTTGGAAGTGCGGCCCGACGAGGTGGTCGTCGCCACCGCCGAGCCGGCGGTGCGCGAGTGGGAGCGCGAACTGACGCGCATCCTGGGCAAGCGCATCGTCCGCGTGTTGGTCGATCCGGAGCAGATCAGCCGCTACCTGATCGAGTTTTACACCCTGTCCCATTCGGTACGCGCCGCCAGCGACGACAACCGCCAGGGCGAGCGTTCCGGCGTGCAGAACCTGGAACAGCTGATGGAACTGGGCCGCGCCGGCAAGCTGGAGGCGGATGATCAGCACATCGTCAGCATCGTCGACTGGCTGCTGCAGTACGCCTATGCCCAGCGCGCCAGTGACATCCACATCGAACCACGCCGCGAGCAGACCAACATCCGCTTCCGCATCGACGGCGTGATGCACATGGTGTATCAGATCCCGGTATCGGTGGCGACGGCGGTGACCTCGCGCATAAAGATCCTCGGCCGCATGGACGTGTCAGAGAAGCGCCGGCCGCAGGACGGTCGCCTCAAGACGCGCAGCGCGCAGGGCAATGAAGTGGAGCTGCGCCTTTCCACCATGCCCACGGCCTTCGGCGAAAAACTGGTGATGCGCATCTTCGATCCGGACGTGCTGGTGAAGGACTATCAGGCGCTGGGATTCAGCAGCAGCGAAACCCAGCTGTGGACGCGGCTGATCAACGAACCGACGGGCATCATCCTGGTCACCGGCCCCACCGGTTCGGGCAAGACCACCACGCTCTACACCACGCTCAAGGAACTGGCCACTCCCGAGGTGAACATTTGCACCATCGAGGACCCCGTCGAACTGGTGGAGCCCAGCTTCAACCAGATGCAGGTCCAGCACAACATCGGCCTCGACTTCGCCAGCGGCGTGCGCACCCTGCTGCGCCAGGATCCGGACATCATCATGGTGGGCGAGATCCGCGACCGGGAAACGGCGGAGATGGCGGTGCAGGCGGCCCTTACCGGCCACCTGGTGTTTTCCACCTTGCATACCAACGATGCGTCCTCCGCCATCACCCGCCTGCTGGAGATCGGCGTGCCGCCCTATCTGATCAAGGCCACCGTGCTCGGTGTGCTCGGCCAGCGCCTGGTGCGTACGCTGTGCCCCCACTGCAAGGAAACGGCGCCGCTGGACGATGATCTGTGGCAGTCGCTGGTGGCGCCGTGGAAGGTCAACCGGCCGGCCGGCGTCAGCCGTCCGGTAGGCTGCCTGGAGTGCCGCCAGACCGGCTACCGCGGCCGCGTCGGCGTGTATGAAATGCTGGAAATGACGCCCGCCCTCAAGGCGCTGGTCACCGCCGACTGCGATATCGCCCGGTTGCGGCGCCAGGCCATCAGTGACGGCATGCGCCCCCTGCGCCTGAACGGCGCACAAAAGGTGGCCAACGGCGTCACGACCATCGAAGAAGTGCTCAAGGTCGCACCGCCGGAGACACTGGAGACCTAAACTCTATACCAACGTGCCACCGCACGGCGGCAGGCGGAGACGGATGATGAGCGGTTGGGGATGTCCACACGAATCGAACGGCGTATGCCTGCGGGTGAGGGAGCTGCCCTGCGATCCGGGCATGAAGGGCTGCGTCCTGTTCGGGCGCTTCAACTTCAGCAAGGAAGAAAAGAACCGGCCGGCGCCGGCACGCCGGGAGCGCGACAAAAGCAGGACATAACGGAGGCCCGTCACCATGCGCCAGGCCCACATCGGAGGACGCCCGCTGCTGGAGTTCCGTGACAAGGAGCTCCTGCCGACGCTGCAGCTGTTCGCCGGCGTCGCTGTCGACGCGGTGGAAGGGTATACCGACACCATGGGCGAACTGGATCTGGCGGCGGGCGAGGTCCTGCTCGAACCCAATCGCACCAACCAGCATCTCTACCTGATCATTTCCGGCCAGTTGCAGGTGCACCTGAAGGTGGTCGAGTCGCCGCCCCTGGTCACGCTGGAACAGGGCGAGTGTGTCGGCGAATTATCGATCATCGACAATCGTCTCACTTCCGCCTACGTGGTGGCGGCGGTGCCGACACGCCTGCTGGTGATCGATCAGGAAACGCTGTGGCGGCTGATCAACAACGCGCCGGGTGTGGCGCGCAACCTGCTGCATGTGCTCGCCAAGCGCCTGCGCTCCGACGATCACCTGATCGTCGGCGCGATCGAGGCGAAGCGGATGTGGGAGCAGCATGCCATGGTCGATGCCCTGACCGGCCTGCACAACCGCCGCTGGCTGCACCCTACACTGGACCGCCTGATGGAGCGGGCGCGCCACGACGGCGAGGCGCTGTCCCTGCTGATGGCCGATCTCGATCACTTCAAGAGGTTCAACGATCGTTTCGGCCACCTCGCCGGCGATCGGCTGCTTGCCGCCGCGGCCCGGGCATTGCAGGGCAATCTGCGTCCCAACGATGCGGCGGCCCGCTTCGGCGGCGAGGAGTTCGTGATCGTGCTGCCGGCGACGGCGCTGGAAGAGGCGCTGGAAATTGCCGAGCGCCTGCGCACGGCGGTGGGCGGGGTCACGGTGAACAGCGACGACGGCGCCCGCCTGCCGCCGGTGACGATTTCCGTGGGCGTGGCCGAGTTGCACGGCGACATGGACAGCGCCTTCCTGCTCAATGCGGCGGACGCCGCGCTCTATCGGGCCAAGGCCCAGGGCCGCAATCGGGTGGCGACCTAGCGGTACGTCGTTGGGCTCCTAACCGCCGTCGCGCTCGCTATAGGTGTTGTAGAACTGCCGGGCGGTGCGGCCGCTGCGGGCGCCACCGCGGCTTTGCGCAAAGCGCAGCGCCTCGGCATGCAGCCCGGCACGATCGCCGGCATAGTCGGGAAAGTAGCTGTCGACCAGGGCCAGGTAGTCGTCCTGGTTGGAGGGGTAGAACGATAGCCAGAGGCCGAAGCGATCGGACAGGGAGATTTTTTCCTCGACGGCGTCGGCATAGTGCAGCTCGCCTTCCACCAGGCCGCTGGCGCGGTTGTCCTCCATGTACTCCGGCACCAGGTGACGGCGGTTGGATGTGGCGTAGATGAGCACGTTGTCCGGCGGCAGTTCGACCGAACCCTCCAGCACCGTCTTCAGCGCCTTGTAGTTGCGCTCCCCCGCCTCGAACGACAGGTCGTCGCAAAAAATCACAAAGCGCTGCGGCTGCTCGCCGATGGCGTCGACGATCTCCGGCAGGTACAGCAGGTCGGCCCGATCCACCTCGACCAGGCGCAGGCCGCGCACCGCGTATTCGTTGAGCAGGGCTTTGAGCAGCGAGGATTTGCCGGTGCCGCGCGCGCCCCACAGCAGGGCATGGTTGGCGGGCAGGCCGGCGAGAAAGCGCTCAGTGTTGCGCACCAGTTCCGCCTTCTGCCGCTCGATGCCGACCAGCTGCTGCAGCCGGATCGGATCGAGCCGGCGCACCGGGCGCAGGGCCTGCAGGTGATGGCGCCAGAGTGCGGCGTAGGTGCTGTCCCAATCGATGGGGTTCATCGCGGCGCTCCGCCCTATTCGGGCATCAGTTCGTCCAGTTCACCTTCCATGTGCATCTCGGTCAGCTCGTTGAAGCCGCCAATCCAGCGCTCATCAATGGTGATCTGCGGTACGGTGCGCGCGCCGTTGGTGACGCGGGAAAACTCCTGCAACAGACCGCGATCGAGATCGATGCGCGCCTCTTCGTAGGCGATGCCCCACTTGCTGAGCAGAGTCTTGGTCTTGTCGCAGATGGGGCAGGTGCCGGTGCTGTAAATCTTGATGCGTGCCATGGTGACTCCGGTTGGAATTCGGGAATTTCAGTTGCCCTGTTCGCCGCGCAGCCCGCTCTGCGCTTCGCGGATTTCGTGTTGCAGGAAGAAATTGAGCGCGGTACGGATCACCGCGATGGCGCCCAGCTTGCCGATTTGATCCCAGCTGGGGGCGATGGCGGTGGACAGGATGTCGGCGCCCAGCTGAAACTCCAGCGCCAGGCTCAGGTAGCGGGCGAAGGTCAGGCGTACGGCGGTGTAGTCCGCCTGTCGGCTCGACAACAGCGCCTTGCCGAAGCCGTGCACCGCGAAGACGATGCCGAGGGCGATGACCAGGGCGCCGGTGGTTTCGACGATGAGGCGCAGCCATTCCACGCCGTTGACGATGCTCGCCTCCAGCGCGCCGGGATGCGGGCTGGGCAACCAAGCCTGGACTGTCTGTAGTTCGCTCATTGCCATCACGCTCCTTCGGGACTTGTAACTATCCTAGCAGCCGCCGGCTGGGTTATAACAGATACACAACGAGGCGGAGGGCGGCGGCATGGATTGGGACTGGGGCGCGATGGCGGAATATGCCGGGCACGAGGGCCTGGGCTACCTGTTGCCGGCGGTGATTGTGATGGCCCTGGTGTTGCTGCGGGCTGTGCCCGGGGCGCGCCGTTCCCTCTTCAACACGGCGCTGTTGTTTGCCGCCAGCCTCGCCGGCCTGGTGTTCAGTGCGCTGCTGCTGGCCGGAGGTTATGCCACGGCGGCGGCATCATCGCGCGAACTGTTCCTGCTGGTCGAAGGCATGGCGGTGATTCACCTGACCGGCCTGCTGCTGTTCCGCTGGCTGTTGCCCTTGGCGCGTCTGGTTCCGCCGCGCATCCTCGAGGACATGGTGGTGATCGCCGGCTATGTGGTGTGGGGGCTGGTGCGGTTGCGCTATGCCGGGCTCGACCTGTCCGGCATCGTCGCCACCTCGGCGGTGATCACCGCGGTGATCGCCTTTTCCATGCAGGACACCCTGGGCAATATCCTCGGCGGCATCGCGCTGCAACTGGACGATTCGCTGCAGGTGGGCGACTGGATCAAGGTGGACGACGTCAGCGGGCGCGTGGTCGATATCCGCTGGCGCTCCACTGCGGTGGAAACCCGCAACTGGGAGACCGTGGTCATCCCCAACAGCCAGCTGATGAAGGGCAAGTTCACGGTGCTGGGACGGCGCCAGGGGCAGCCGGAACAGTGGCGGCGTTGGGTCTGGTTCAACGTCGCCTACGGCGTGCCGCCGGCGCGCGTCATCGACGTGGTGGAACGCGCCCTGAACAAGGCGGACATCCCGCGCGTGGCGCGCAGCCCGGCGCCCAACTGCGTGATGATGGATTTCGCCGAGAGCGCCGCGCGTTTCGCCGTGCGCTACTGGCTCACCGACCTGGCCGTGGACGACCCCACCGATTCCGCCGTGCGCCTGCACGTATACGCCGCGCTGCAAAGGGCCGGGATTGCACCTTCGGTGCCCGAGCACTACGTGCACGTGGAAAAGGAAGGAATCAAGCACGACGAGTTGCGGCGCAGCCGCGAGATCCAGAAACGGCTGGAATTTCTGCACCAGGTGGACCTGTTCCGGCCGCTGACCGGCGACGAGTTGCAACTGGTGGCCGAGCGGCTCAAATACACGCCCTTCGTGCGCGGCGACGTGATGACCCAGCAAGGCGCGGTGGCGCACTGGTTGTACATCGTCACCGAGGGCGAGGCGGAGGTGGTGCTGGAGGCGGACGGCCGCCGCCGCCCGTTGGGGATGATTGACGCGGCGCACGGGCCGGGTTTTTTCGGTGAAATGGGCCTGATGACCGGCGAGCCGCGCACGGCGACGGTCATCGCCCACAGCGACGTGGAGTGCTACCGCCTGGACAAGGTCTCGTTCGAAAGCATCATCCAGTCGCGCCCGGCCATCGCCGAGGGCATCTCCCACGTCATCGCCGGGCGGCGCGGCGGCCTGGACAGCGCGCGCCAGGCCCTGGATGCGCAGGCACACCTGCCGCCGGCAGGGCAGCGCGAATCGGAAATGCTGCGCAAGATCCGCCGCTTCTTCTGCCTCGATACCGCCTAGGGCTGCTTGACAAGCGACACCTGATGCCGGGAAAACCACGCCACAAACTTCCGCCGCAGGATGCCTAGCGCCTTTCTGTGTGCCCGGCAAGGGGGTGTTTTCTCAACGTCATGAATTACAAGTGAAAAAATATATATCCTGAATTTTGCCGTAATTCGATGGCCCCGCTCCCCGACTTCTCTGACAATGCGCGCGGCCTGAGCTTCAGGCAGGCCGTTCCCAAGAACGAAGCACCCTTTCACTGCTCTGTAATCGAGGTAGACGAAGAATATGCGTAACGTTGCCATCACCCTGGCTGCGATCCTGGCCCTGACTGTTTACGGTTGCGGCAAAAAAGAAGAAGCCGCGCAGGCTCCCGCTGCCCCAGCCGTTCAGCAGGTTGCACCCGCTGAACAGGCTCCGGCCGCCACCGCCATGGAACAGGCTCCTGCCGCTGCCGCCATGGAACAGGCTCCTGCCGCTGCCGCCGAACAGGCTGCGGCTCCCGCCGAGCAGGCCCCGGCTGCTGCCGAAGCCAAGTAAGGCGCTGTTGTGGTACCCGAAAAAGCCGGCCTTAGGGTCGGCTTTTTCTTTTTCCTCCGCCTACAATGAGCAGGGAAGCGGAACGGGAAGGCGTAATGGACGTACACAATCTGTTTGGCAACATTCCGGCGCAGATACCGGATGAAATATTTGAAACCCTGGTGCAGGCGCGTTCGACGCGGCTGGAGCGCATCGTCTCCCACGGCCAGGCATCCCCCACTGATTTCTGGTATGAACAGCCCGAGCATGAATGGGTGCTGCTGCTGGCCGGCAGCGCCGGGCTGCGCATCGAGGGCGACAACGATGTTCTGGTGCTGCGCCCGGGAGATTATGTGAACATACCCGCCGGCACGCGTCACCGCGTGGAGTGGACCACGACGCAGCAGCCCACGGTCTGGTTGGCGCTGCATTATCAGGACTGAAACTAAGGAGCGGTCATATGGCGAATATCAACAGCACTCAGAGCATGGCCCTGTTCTGCGATTTCGAAAACGTCGCCCTGGGCGTGCGCGATGCGAAGTACGACCGGTTCGACATCGGCAAGGTGCTGGAGAAGCTGCTGCTCAAGGGCAGCATCGTGGTGAAGAAGGCCTATTGCGACTGGGATCGCTACAAGGAGTTCAAGGCGCCCATGCACGAGGCGTCGTTCGAGCTGATCGAAATTCCCCACGTGCGCCAGTCGGGCAAAAATTCCGCCGACATCCGCATGGTGGTGGATGCCCTCGACCTCTGTTACACCAAGTCCCACGTCGACACCTTCGTCATCATCAGCGGCGATTCGGATTTTTCGCCCCTGGTGTCCAAGCTGCGTGAGAACAACAAGGTGGTCATCGGCGTCGGCGTGAAGAAGTCCACCTCCGATCTGCTCATTGCCAATTGCGACGAGTTTATTTTCTACGACGACCTGGTGCGCGAGCAGGAAAAAAAGAAGACCCGCAGCCGCAAGAAGGCCGCCACAAAAAAGACCTCCGAGACCAAGGGCGCGGCGCGTGACGAGGAAGACAAGGCGCAGGAGGCCTTCGACCTGGTGACCGAAACGGTGGAGGCCCTGTTCGCCGAACGCGGCGAGGAGGAGACCATCTGGGGGTCGATGGTCAAACAGGCGCTGAAGCGGCGCAAACCCGGCTTCAACGAGTCCTACTACGGCTTCCGTTCCTTCAGCAAACTGCTGGAGGAAATGGCGGCGCGGCAGCTGCTGCAGATGGAGCGGGACGAAAAGTCAGGTGGCTATATCGTACGCAACATCAGTCACGAGGAATGAGCGGCCAGAGGTCCCCGTTTCCACGCGGTCGGGGCGAAGTGGAGGGCGGGCGGCTCGTCGCCGCCCGCCTGATGCTTACTTGCCCATGCGGTCCTGGTCCTTGTCACGCTCCATATCGCGGTCCTGATCCTTGTCACGGTCCTGGTCACGGGTCATGTCGCCGCCCATGGCATCGTCGTCTTTGCCCTTGGCCTTGGCTTTCTTCTTGTCCTTCTCCGCCTCCATCCCGTGGTAGCGTTCCTGGTCGCGATCCTGCTCCTTCATCATCTTGCCGTCGCCGCCGGACGCACTCATGGCGGCTCCATCGCCCATACTTCCTCCCGCGGCGCCGGCAGTGCCGGCGGCCAGGACGAGTAGGGCGATTGCGAGTAGGGATATACGTTTCATTTGACACGCTCCTTGTTGACGAACAGCCGGTAACCGGCCGGGAAAAGTATAGTTCGCGGCGTCGCCCGCGGCTGGGCAGGGAGGGATGGCGGCCGGGGATGGTTTCGCCGCGCGGCGTCGCTACAATAGGACCATGGCGCTCCCTTCCGGCCTGAGCCGTGCCGGGCACTCCGCCTAAAGTTTGCGTGGACTCGGGCAACGACATGGCTACAATAGGCGCCGCCGGCGGTACGGGATGATCCGGAGGCGAAACTATGCTGCAGGGATGTACGTACCAACTCCAGTGGTGTCTGTTATGGCGATGATGGTGCTGAAAACTCACGATGGCAACGAGGTCGAGACCTATGTGACCGGTCCCGACAGTGCGCGCCACGCCGTGCTTATCATTCACGACTGGTGGGGGGTGCTGAAGTACAACCAGCAATGGGCGGATCGCCTGGCGGCGCTGGGCTACAAGGCAATGGTCATCGACCTGTACGACGGCGAAAAGGCCAGCAATGCCGAGCAGGCCGGGGAGCTGATGCGCAACCTGGATCAGGACAGCGCCGACAACAAGCTGCTGGCGACGCTGGAGTACCTGAAGGACGGCGGCCGCAAGGTCACCACCCTGGGCTGGTCGCTGGGTGGCCGGCAGGCCCTGCTGGCGGCGCTGCTCGATCCGGAGGTGGTCAATTCCGCCGTGCTGTTCTATTGCCGCATGGTGACCGACGTCGAGGCACTGCGCGAATTGGGCGGCCCGGTGCTGGCCATTTATGCACAGCAGGAGCGCACCTGGCCGGACAAGATGGAAAGTTTCAACAAGGCCATGCTCGCCGCGGGCAAGGCGGTGGAGACCCATACCTTCGATGCGGGCCACGGTTTTGTTAATCCCGGCAGCGAGCGCTACAGCGAGGCCTTTTCCAGCCAGTCCTGGGAGCTGGTTAAGGACTTCATGCTGCGCGTCGCGCCGCTTTGACCCGCACTGCGCCTCGGCCTCTGGCACGGCGGCAAAGTCCCTTGTGATATCAGTCCCATTACGCGATCATCAGGCGAATCTCCGGGATACCTCCACCCACGCTGCCGCCGGCAGTTGTGCGGACGTGCCATGAACCATTGTTGGAGCCATGCAGGAAAGACGCGCCAGCCCCCGCATCAAGATACGTCACAAGGTCGGCGTTACGCTCTCCAGCGGTGAGGTGCTGTACGTCTGGACCTTTGACATGTCTCTCGGCGGCATGCAACTGCTCAGTGAATACAACGCCGATGCGGGCGATACGCTCAGGGTGTTCTTCAGCGTCATCGACGCCGAGACCGACGAGTTCATGCGGATATCGGCCCAGGTGCGGGTGGCCCACACGGTGTACGACGGCAGCGCGCGCTGCTTTCGCGTCGGTGTCGAATTTACCGGCTTCGAAGGCGACGGTCGGTCTATCTACAACCGCTATCTCGACTCCCGCATCTACTCCCGTTTCGGCCAGCATCTGATCGTGAACTGAGCGGCGCGTCCGCGGTTTTACGCCGGCAGCACGAAATGGCGCCGCAGGATGGCGGCGGTGAAGGCGGCGCGCAGGTAATAGCCGCGCGGGTTGGTGAGTATGCGCTCGCCGTCCGGCCCCACGGCGTGGCGCAGGGCGCGGCTGTCGGCGGCCTTGGGACGGATTTGCAGCACTTCGCCGTGGCGGGCGCTGATCTGTTCCAGTTCGCCGAGCAGGATGCGCTCGGTGAGCTCCTCCCAGTCGCGGCGCAGCAGCACCTCCTCCTCGGCCGACGGGCTCCACAACAGGGCATTGCCGATGCGCCGCTCGGCCACGGCGATGGATTTCTCCGCCTGTACCGGCAGCCACAGCACACAGGCCAGCTTGCGTCGCAGCCAGCTGTTCTCCCAGTCCTCCCCGATGGCTTCCAGCGGCACGGTGCAGACGTAGGTGGATTCGCGCGGCAGGCCGCGCGCATCCACCGGCAGGGTCTTGAGTTCCACGCCGATGGCCTCAAAGTCAGGGGCAGCCAGCGAGGCGGCGGTGGCGCCCAGCGCGCGCTCGACCAGCTGGCCGACCCAGCCCTTGTGACGGCGGAAATCGGCGGGCACGGGCTCACCCAGTTCGCGCGCCAGATCGCCCAGGGACAACCCGGCCAGGCGGCGCGCGCGTTGCAGCAGTTCGGCTTGATCACTGGGCGGGGCAACCGGTTTCATCGGCGCGAGTATGCGCAGCCGCGCCCCTCGTGTCGAGCCGGCGCAATCGCTACACTCGCAGGCATTCTTGTTCGCGGCCGCGCCGGCGGCCGCCCCAACAGAAGGAACGGATCATGAATCAAGCCCTGGACGATGCGGCACTGGATACCCTGTTTCGCGACGCACGCAGTTTCAGCCACTGGCAGGAGCGCCCGGTAAGCGAGGCACAGCTGCGCCAGCTGTACGAGTTGATGAAGTGGGGACCGACCGCCGCCAACGCCTGCCCGGCACGCATCGTCTTCGTGCAGAGCGCGGCGGCCAAGGCACGGCTCAAGCCCTGCCTGGCCGAGGGCAATGTGGACAAATCCATGTCGGCACCGGCAGTGGCCATCGTCGGCATGGATCTGGAGTTCTACGAAAAGCTGCCGCGGCTGTTTCCCCACACCGACGCCCGTTCCTGGTATGTCGGCAAGCCCGAGAAAATCACCGCCAGCGTCACGCTCAACACCGCCTTGCAGGGCGGTTATTTCATCCTGGCCGCGCGCAGCCTGGGCCTGGATTGCGGCCCCATGTCCGGCTTCGATCATGCGGCATTGGACGCCGAGTTTTTCCCCGACGGCAAGGTGAAGTCGCTGTTCATCTGCGCCCTGGGCTACGGCGATCGCAGCAAGCTTTATCCGCGCGGGCCGCGGCTGGAGTTTGATGAGGTGTGCAGGATTGAATGATTGAAGACAGTTTCGAGTTTCGGGTTTGGAGTTTCGTAAGGCAGCCACGGCAGCATTTTTTCGAAACTAGCCTTCCTTTCTGTAAGGCATTTGCCGCAACACGTGCTGTGCCGTGAGTTCAGGCTGCAGGGTGACATGGTCGATGCCGTAGCGCTCAAGCAGCAGCCGCTCCAGTTGCGGCAGCAGCTGTTCCCAGTCGTTCAGCCGGTGCAGCACGACGTGGGCAGAGAGGGCGATGCGGCCCGAGCCCAGGGTCCAGATGTGCAGGTCGTGTACCGAGCGTACCTGTTCGACCGCCGCCATGGCCCGGCCGACTTCCGCCAGTTCCATGTGCAGCGGTACCCCTTCCATCATCACGTGCAGCGCCTCGCGCAGGATGTTGAGGGTGGAGTAGAGGATCAGCACGCAGATCACCAGGGCCAGCAGCGGATCGATGGGCGTCCAGCCAGTGAGCCAGATCACTGCACCGGCCGCCAGCGCCGCCACTGAACCGAGCAGATCGCCCATCACATGCAGCAGCGCGGCGCGCACATTGAGCGTCGCCTCGCCATGGGTCAGCACCCAGGCCACGCTGCCGTTGATGAGCAGGCCGATGGCCGCAGTGACCATCACCGCCACGCCCTGCACCGGCGCCGGGTTCTGCAGCCTCTCCAGTGCCTCCCAGGCGATGAATGCCACTACCCCCAGCATCAGCAGCGCGTTGAGCAGCGCGGCCAGCACTTCGATGCGCGCCATGCCGTAGGAATGGCGTGGCGAGGGCGGCTGCAAGGCCAGTCGCGCGGCCAGCGCGGCAATGCCCAGGGCGCTGGCGTCGGTGACCATGTGGCCGGCGTCACCCAGCAGGGCCAGCGAGCCGGACCACAGGCCGACGGCGGCTTCCACCGCCGCATAGCCCAGTGTCAGCAGCAGTGCGAAGCCGAGGGCGTGACGGTGCGGGTGATCGTGATGGTGATGGGCGTGGTCATGCATAACGGTCAGTGTACCCGTTATGCATCAGGCCTGGCAGGCACGGCAGCGGGGGCGATATCTATCCCACTACCTGGCCGCGATAGATGCGCCGCACGGCGGCCGGCTTGGTTTCGGTCACCGTTGCGGGGGCATGAACCGGTGCGCCACGGTAGAGCAGTGCGGCCGGTTCGGCCGGTGCAGCCGCTTCCGTTGCCGTGGTCAATGCCTCCAGTTCCCGGCCCATCTGCCGCAACAGCGTATTGCGTGCCCGATCGGCGAAGGCCAGCAGTTCCTCGAGGGAATTATCGTCGCTGAGCAGGACGGTGACGCCGAATTCCTCGCGCACCATGCGCCGCATCATCAGCATCAGGCGGACGCGTTCGCGGGACAGTTCGTTATTCAATACCGGATGTGTGGTATTCATCGGTGCTCTCCATCAGGGGGCGATGGCAGCTACCGAGCAAAAGCCGCGCCAGCCGCGCAGCCGCGGTTTTGTTGGGAGCATCGCCGGAGGGCTGGGCGATAACGGGGCGCGGGCGGTTTTCGCCGCCCCCGCGTGGTGCATCAGCCGCTGAGTTTGGCGGCGATGGTGGCGACGTGGCGCCCCTGAAAGCGCGCGCCGGCCAGTTCGTTTTCGCTGGGCAGGCGTTCGCCCTTGCCCCCTGCGATGGTGGACGCGCCGTAGGGTGAGCAGCCGGTGATTTCATCCATGCTCATTTGCCCCTGAAAACTGTAGGGCAGGCCGACGATCACCATGCCCTGGTGCAGCAGCGTGGTGTGAAAGCTGAGAATGGTCGACTCCTGGCCGCCGTGCTGGGTGGCGCTGGCGGTGAACACGCTGCCCACCTTGCCGATGAGGGTGCCGCTGACCCACAGCTGCCCGGTGGCGTCGAGAAACTGCCGCATCTGGCCGCACATATTGCCGAAGCGGGTGGGGGTGCCGAAGATTACCGCGTCCGCCTGGCCGAGTTCCTCCACGGTGCAAATGGGCACCGACGCCTGTTTCTCCTGCGCCAGGGTGGCGCCCATCTTTTCCAGCACTTCGTCGGGCAGCGTTTCCGGGACCCGGCGCAACACTGCCTCGGCCCCCGCCACCTCGCGCACCCCTGCGGCCACCGCCTCGGCGAGGCGCTGGACGTGGCCGTACATGGAGTAGTAGACGATAAGGACTTTCATGACGCACCTCCCGGTGAACGCAGTCCATGCGGACGGAACGGATACCGGAAGGGTTTAGTACAGAAACGGAACAGCCGCCATGGGGTGGGCGGGAGCGGCGACGGGCGCCCTGCGGCGCGACGCTATTTCGACGACGGCCCCTGTCCCTGCAGGATCAGATACACGCCGAGACCGACCACGGCCGCCCACAGCACCATGGCCAGCACGCCGAAGGTTTCCCACATGGAGCCCATGAACAGCAGCATGATCATGGCCAGGGCGAGGATGCCATTGCCGAGCCAGAAGCCGGGGCCGAATTCTTTTTCGTTCATTGCGTTTCCCTATACTCAGGTGGAGACGTCGTCGCGGAGCCAGTGGCCGGATTTGCCGCCCTTTTTTTCCAGCAGGCGCACGGCCTCTATGGTCATGCCGCGGTCCACCGCCTTGCACATGTCATAGACCGTGAGCAGCGCTACCTGCACCGCGGTCAGCGCCTCCATTTCGACGCCGGTCTGGCCGGCGGTTTCGCAGGTGGCGCGGCAGTGCACGGCGTTGCGTGCCTCGTCCAGATCGAACTCGATGTCGACGTGGGTGAGGGCGATGGGGTGGCACAGCGGGATCAGTTCGGCTGTCTTTTTGGCGCCCATGATGCCGGCGATACGGGCAACGCCGAGCACGTCGCCCTTTTTGGCGCTGCCCTGCCGGACCAGCGCCAGAGTGGCCGGCTCCATGGTGATGCGCCCCTCGGCCACGGCGACGCGGGCGGTGATGGACTTGGCGCCGACGTCGACCATATGGGCCGCGCCAGCGGGGTTGAAATGGGTCAGTTCGCTCATGGTGCCATGCCTACTGGGGGCGATTGGTTCGTCAGGGCAACCATGATAGGCTCTGGACAGATAACGGCGCAAATGAACGGGGACAAAGAACCATGACGGTCGCGGTGAAATTCTTTGCCAGCCTGAAGGAGCAATTGGGGTGCGACGGCGCCACGGTGGAAATCGGCGAGGTGGCGACGGCGGCCGATGTCTGGTTGCAGGCCTCGGGCGGCAAGGCCATGCCGGGCAACGTGCTGGTGGCGATCAACATGGAGTATTCGGGCCAGAACGCCACCGTGCACGACGGTGACGAGGTGGCCTTTTTTCCGCCGGTGACCGGAGGCTGAAGTGAAGATCGAGGTGCGCGCCGCGGCGCTGGACCCCTGGCGTGAGGTGGCGGACTACGAGCAGGCGCAGGCTGCGCTGCACGGCGCAGCAGGGGCTGCCGCGGTATTCGTGGGCAGCATGCGCGATCTCAACGAAGGCGATGCAGTCAGCGCCATGACCCTGGAACACTATCCGGGGATGACCGAAAAACACCTGGAAAAGATTTGTGCTGCCGCAGCCGATCGCTGGGATCTGCTCGACACCCTGGTGGTGCACCGCGTCGGCGAACTCCACCCGGCCGATCCCATCGTGCTGGTGGCGGTCTGGTCGGCGCACCGCAAGGATGCCTTCGAGGCCTGCCGCCACATCATGGAAGACCTCAAGTCCAACGCCCCGTTCTGGAAAAAAGAACAGTTGCAGTCCGGCCACCGCTGGGTGGAAAAGAACACCGCCGGCTACTGAGCCTCCGGGCGCCCGCCCATTGCCGACTCATCCCGGCCAACACGGTCTACAAAGGAACATCATGTCCACTCTGAACGACGCACAACTGACCAGTATCCAGCAGCTGCTGACCGCCGAGCGCGCGCGCCTGCGCGGTGAGATTCGCGAACACCTGCTGACCACCGATCGGGAACAGTACAGCGAACTGGCCGGCCAGGTGCACGACGCCGGCGAGGAATCGGTGGCCGACCTGCTGACCGACGTCAACGTGGCGGTCATGGGCCGCCTGATCATCGAACTGCGCGAGGCGGAGGCGGCACTGGAGCGCATCAGCACCGCTGGTTACGGCCTGTGCGAGGACTGCGGTATCGAAATTCCCTACGCCCGCCTGCAGGCCTACCCGGCGGCGCGGCGCTGCATCGAACACCAGGCCCTGCACGAAAAAACCTATGCCGACGAGGGCAGGCCGACGCTGTAAACAGCAGTTGCAAGTTGCAAGTTAAAAGATACAAGTGGAGGAGTGCGCTGCGCGCACGGTTTGTTTGGATTCAGAAACAGCACGAGCGCAGCGAGTTCACTGGCTTGTATCTTGTCACTTGCCTCTTGTCTCTGTCTTCCCCCCCGGCACGTCGCGGATTTCAAACTCCATCGTTTCCAAATCGCCGAAGATGTAGCTGGCGCGCGGGCCGACGCCGGCCACGGTGCCCGGATTCAGCAGCAGGGTGCTGCCGCCCTTGATGGTGTCAATGGTCTTGATGGCCGGGCGGTGATCGTGGCCGCAGCAGACGATGTCCCAGTCGCCGGTGACGGCGAGGGCATGGGCATAGTGGGGGTAGTGCACCAGGAATATGCGTTTGCCGCCCTGTTCCAGGCCGGCGTCCTGGCCGTGATAGAAGATCACGCTGTCGGGCTCCTGCGCCAGCATGAACATGGCGTAGGTGTCACCCATGTTGTTGCCGTGGATCACGTGTACCGGCAGGCCGAACTGCTGCAAGGGCCGCAGCGCGGTGGGCGCCACCACATCGCCGCAGTGCCACACCGCCTGGGCCCCCAATTCCTTGGCCTCGCCCACCGCGGCGGTGAGCAGGGAACGGTTGTCGTGACTGTCGGAAACAAGGCAGATTTTCATAACGGCAAGTTACAAGTTACAAGTGACAAGTTTCAAGTGGAAAGACAGCTTTGTGCCAAAAAATCTGCCCGGGCCCTCATGAGGGGATCTTGGGACTTGCAACTTGTCACTTGTAACTGGCGCGTCCTATGGGCGGCGCTGGCTCAGCCGCTCCAGCCACAGTTCGATGATGCCCCAGAACCGCTCGAGCGCGCGCCGGTACCAGGCGCGTCGGTGCCAGGCGCCGGGCAGGACTTCGAGGCTTTGGGTGAAGTCGGCTTCGAACAGGGCGGCGACCTGTTCGGCCAGGCCATGGTCCTCCACTTCCTGATTGGCCTCCAGATTCCAGCTGAAATTCCAGCGGTCGACGTTGCTGGAACCGATGGAAAGCCAGGTGTCGCACAATAGGATCTTGGCGTGCAGGAAACGGGGCTGGTATTCGAAGATGCGCACCCCGGCGGCCAGCAGCCTGGTGTAATAGCGCCTGCCGGCATGGCGCACGCCGGGATGATCGGTGTGCGGTCCCGGCAGCAGCAGGCGCACGTCGCAGCCCTGGCGCGCCGCCTGGTACAGGGCGCGGCGTATCTTCCACGACGGAATGAAGTAGGCGCTGGCGATCCAGATGCGCCGCTCGGCGCCGCGCAGGCGGGTGAGCAGCGAGCGTTTGATCTCCATGCGGATCGGTTCGTTGAGGGTGACGCGACCGGCGCTGTGGCCGGGCGCGTGCGAGGGGTAGGGCGCGGTGCTTTGCGGCGGCGCTGACGTTGCCGGGACGGGGAGCGTGTCGTGCTCATTGCCCCGAGTGATGCCCCACACCTGGGCAAAGCTCTGCTGCCAGTCGGCAACGCAGGGACCGCGCACGGCGAGCATCACGTCGTGCCAGTGCAGCGGCAGGGCGGGGGAGAAGTCGTCGGTGATGCCGGCGCCGCCGGTATAGGCGATGTCGCCGTCCACCAGCAGCAGCTTCCGGTGATCGCGCCACAGGTTGCGGCGCAGCTTGCCGTAATGCAGCGGATTGTAGAAAGTGAGCCGGACGCCGGCGTCGAGCAGGCGGCGGCGATCACTGTTGTTCAGCTCGCGCGCGCCGAAGTCATCCAGCAGCAGGTAGACCTGCACGCCGCGCGTGGCGGCGGCGGCGAAGGCCGCGATGAACTCATCGGCGATGGCACCGGACTTGAACAGGTACATCTCCAGCAGCACGTAGTGCCGCGCCGCCTTGATGGCGGTCAGCATCGCCGGAAAGAAATGCCCGCCGTCGACCAGCAGTTCGAAGCGGTTGCCGCTGCGCCAGGGAAAGCGTTTGCGTTTGCGGGGAAGCGGGGCCTGCATGGCGTCTGACTATAGTTTCGAGTTTCGCAAGACCGGCGGCGGCGTCCTGCCGCATCAACCGGTGGCAGCCCCGGTATTTTCCACTGCTTCGAGGCGGTCCTGTCGCACGCGCAGCTGCAATTCGCCCCGCAGCAGACGCTCCAGGTCGTGGCCGATGAGCTGGGCGCGCCAGCCGTGGCGCAGTGCCGCCGTCTCGTCGCCGCTGAGCAGGCGCTCCACCTCGCGCCGTGGCGCCAGCGTCGGGACGCTCACCTGGTGCTCCATGGCACGCAGGCGCACCAGGGCCATCATGGCGTCGGCCACCGCTTCCCGTTCCGGCGCCAGGCGCAGCACCGGCTCCAGTTGCGGCCATGCAGTCGCCGGCTGCTGGCGGCCCTGCCTGATCAAGTCGAGCAGCAGCCGGCCGTGACGCTCCACGGTGCCCTTTTCCAGGCCACGGATGCGGGCCAGCTTGTCGATGCTGTCCGGCAGCAGCTTGGCCATGTCGAACATCACTTCGTCTTTCAGCACCCAGCGCCGCGGTCGGTCGGAATCCTGCGCCGTTTGTTCGCGCCAGGCGGCAATCTGCTGCAGTACCGCCAACTGCATGCCCTTGAGGAAATTCACCCCCTTGATGCGGCGCCAGGCTTCCAGTGGCGGACTGTCGTAGGTGCGCGGATCGGACAGGGCGGCGAAGTCGTCGGCCAGCCAGGGCAGGCGACCGTTCTGTTCCAGCGCCGCGCGCTGGCTCAAATAGACCTTGACCAGGTAGCGCACGTCGTCGGCGGCGTAGTCCAGCTGCTCCGGCGTCAGCGGGCGCAGGCTCCAGTCGGCGCGGCTGTGCGCCTTTTCCAGTTCCACGCCGAGGGTTTCCTTGACCAGGGCGCCGTAGCCTATCTGATCGCCGTGGCCGAGCAGGGTGGCGGCAAGCTGGGTGTCGAACACCGGCGTCGGCGGCGTGCCGCGCATGACATGAAAGATTTCCAGGTCCTGTCGCGCCGCGTGCAGCACCTTGAGGATGCCCGGGTCGTACAGCAGATCCAGCAGCGGGCCGAGGTCGTCGATACCGAAGGGGTCGATGCAGACGGCGCTGTCCTCGTCCGCGGTGGCGATCTGGATCAGGCACAGTTGCGGGTAATAGCTCTTCTCCCGCATGAACTCGGTGTCGAGGGCGAACCAGCTGTGCTTGCGCAGTTGGGCGCAATAGGCGGCGAGGTCGGCGTGATTGTCGATGTAGGGTACGGACATGGCGGCGGCTGATCCTGAATGAACAGTGGCAAGTATACGGCGAAAAAGTTGCATTGCTGCCGTATCGGCGCGAAAGGTATCATGGGCGACGCCGTTGCGGCACCGGACGCTCATGCAATGAATCAACTGCTCAAGACTTTTATGGATATCTGCCTGCTGCGTGCCGGGCCCCAGGATCTGCCGGCGTCGCGCTTTCTGCTTGCGCTGACCCTGGTGATGCATGCGGCGCTGGGGGTGGTGTTCGCCCTGTTCACGCTGCCGCTGCCGCAGGGCTTTGTGGCGGCGGCGATAGGCACGGCATTGCTGGTCGGTGTGGTGCAGGCCCTGTTGCTGGTGCACGGCAAAGCCGAGCGCGTGCAGCAGACGGCGACGGCGCTGGCGGGCAGCGAAATACTGCTCGGTCTGCTGGCGCTGCTGCCGACGGCCTGGTTCTATGCGGTGGAGAGCAACGATGCCCGCGTGCTGCCGTCCCTGCTTTCCCTGCTGGCCATCGTCTGGAGCGTGGTGGTGACGGTGCACATATTCCGCGCCGCCCTGCAGGTCAGCCAGGGCATGGCCCTGCTGTTTGCCCTGGGATACACCATCATGGCCTATAGCGTGATGGGGCTGGTGGTCTGAAACACAGAGACAAGATACAAGATACAAGGGAATGAACTCGCTGCGCTCGTGCTGTTTTGAGTTTGAACAACGGTGCGCGCAGCGCACTCCTCCCCTTGTATCTTTTCTCTTTCCTCTTGTATCTGATTAAAGCAAGGCGAAGTTTATGCACGTACACATCCTCGGTATCTGCGGCACCTTCATGGGCGGCATCGCGCTGCTGGCGCGGGCGGCCGGGCATTCGGTGTCGGGACAGGATGTCGGGGTGTATCCGCCCATGAGCGAGCAGCTCGCCGCCGCGGGCATCGACCTTACCGAGGGCTATGCGCCGGAGGGCATCCCGGCCCACACCGACATGGTGGTGATCGGCAATGCGCTGTCGCGCGGCAACCCGGCGGTGGAGCATGTGCTGAACCGCAACATCCCCTATACCTCCGGGCCGCAATGGCTGGCGGAGCACGTGCTGCACGACAAGTGGGTGCTCGCCGTCGCCGGTACCCACGGCAAGACCACCACCGCCTCCATGCTGGCCTGGATCCTGGAATACGCCGGCATGGCGCCGGGTTTTCTCATCGGCGGCGTACCGCACAATTTCGGCCTGTCGGCCCGCGCCGGCGAGACGCCGTTCTTCGTGGTGGAGGCCGACGAGTACGACACCGCTTTCTTCGACAAGCGCTCCAAGTTCGTCCATTACCGGCCGCGTACGGCCATCCTCAACAATCTCGAATTCGACCACGCCGACATCTTTCCCGACCTCGCCGCCATCGAACGCCAGTTCCATCACCTGGTGCGCACCGTGCCGGGCGAGGGGCTGATCCTGGCGCCGGCGCAGGATGCCGCCCTGCAGCGGGTGTTGAAGATGGGTTGCTGGACGCCGGTGGAGGAGTTCGGGGGCGGCCAGGGCTGGAGTGCAGGTTTGCAGGTCGCCGACGGCAGCCGCTTCGAGGTGTTCTGGAACGGCGTTTCCCAGGGGGCGGTGCACTGGGAGCTGCTGGGGCAGCACAACGTCAGCAACGCCCTCGCCGCCATCGGCGCGGCGCGCCACGCCGGGGTGCCCGCGGCCCAGGCCTGTGCCGCCCTGGGCGAGTTCCGCAGCGTGCGGCGCCGGCTGGAACTGCGCGGCGTCGCCGGCGGGGTGGCGGTATACGACGATTTCGCCCACCATCCCACGGCCATCGAAACCACCCTGGCCGGACTGCGCCGCCGCGTCGGCAGCGCCCGCATCCTGGCGGTGCTGGAGCCGCGCTCCAACACCATGCGTCTGGGCGTGCACCGCGACACCCTGGCGCCGTCCCTGGCTGCGGCGGACCTGGTCCTTCTCTACCACCCCGCCGATCTGGGTTGGGATCTGGCGGCCGCAGCCGCATCTCTGGGAGAGCGCGGCGTCGTCTACGCTGATATAGACGCCATCGTCGACGCCATCCGCGCCCAGGCTCGGCCTGGAGACCATGTGCTGGTGATGAGCAACGGCGGCTTCGGCGGCATCCACGCCAAGCTGCTGGCGGCGCTGCAAGCAAAGCCTTAAACGCAAAGACGCAAAGGCCGCAAAGGACACAAAGGGATGACTAGAAATTTTGCCAGCAACAACTTTGCGCTCTTTGCGGCCTTTGCGTCTTTGCGTTTAACGGGGTTGCAAGGATGAACCGCGACGCCATCGCCCTGGCCATGACCGGCGCCTCCGGTGCGCCCTACGGTCTGCGGCTGTTGCAGTGCCTCATCGAGGCGGGACAGCCGGTGTATCTGATGGTGTCGAGTCCGGCGCAGGTGGTGCTGGCGACGGAAACCGATTTGAAGGTGCCGGGACGGCCGGAGGATATGCAGGCCTTCTTCAGCGGCATGTTCAAGGCCGCGCCGGGACAGCTGCAGGTCTTCGGCAAGGACCAGTGGCTGGCGCCGGTGGCCAGCGGCTCCAGTGCGCCGCGGGCGATGGTGGTGTGCCCCTGCTCCACCGGCACCCTGTCGGCCATCGCCACCGGGGCCAGCAACAACCTCATCGAACGCGCCGCCGACGTCATGCTCAAGGAGCGGCGCCAGCTCATCGTGGTGCCGCGCGAAATGCCGCTTTCGGCCATCCACCTGGAGCACATGCTCACCCTGGCCCGTCTCGGCGTCACCATCATGCCGGCCAGCCCCGGCTTCTATCACCGGCCCGGGCAGGTGTCCGATTTGGTGGACTTCGTGGTGGCGCGCATACTCGACCATCTGCAACTGCCGCAGGCGCTGGCCCCGCGCTGGGGCGACTAGGAGCGGATGATGAGCAGGCTGAACCTACCCTTGTTTCCCCTGCATACTGTTCTGTTTCCCGGCGGCGTCCTGGCGCTGCGCGTGTTCGAGGCGCGCTACCTGGACATGGTGAGCGACTGCATGCGCCGGGACAGCGGCTTCGGCGTCTGCCTCATCCGCGACGGCAGGGAGGTGGGGGTGGCTGCCAGCACCTACGAGGTCGGCACCCTGGTGCACATCAGCTGGTTCGACCGCCGCGACGACGGCCTGCTCGGCATCACCGTCAACGGCGAACAACGCTTCCGCATCCTCTCCAGCGCAGTGCAGGGCGATCAGCTGATCCGTGCCGAGGTGGAGCTGCTGGCAGCGGAACCCGTCTGTGCCGTGCCGGACGACTGCCTGCCCCTGGTGCGCGTGCTGCAAGGCATCCTCGAACAGCTCGATTTCCCCTACGCCAAACTGCAACCCCGCTACGACGACGCCGGCTGGCTCGGCGCCCGCCTCACCGAATTCCTGCCCCTCAAGCTGGAGCTGAAGCAATACCTGCTGCAAATGGACGAGCCGCTGGCGCGGCTGGAACGGCTGCGGGCGATCATCGAAAGCGGCGACTACACCGCAAGCTGACGGTCGCGCGGGCAGGCCGCCGTCATCGCCGCCGCAACAGCACCACCTCCCTGCCGTCGCCCCGCCGCCGTTCGTCCACCGTCCACCCCACTGCTTCCAGATCCCCCCGCAGCGAGTCCAGCGGCGCAACGAAATCCTCCAGCGTGCGCGGCACGGTGAAGGTGCCCAGCACGCGTTGCGCCTCCAGCCAGGCGGCGTTGCCGATCCACAACGGGGTGTCGCCCGGTTGCAGACGGCGGCCGCTGGGCCACAGGCGCAGCACGCGCAGACGTCGGCCGTCAGCCTCGGGTTTGATCAGCAGGAGCTGCTGGTGCTGTCCTTCATGTACCTGCGGCAATACCGGCAGTTCCGCGGCGGCGGCGGCTAGGTTGAGCCATTGCAGCCAGCTCACCGCATCGAGGGTGATCGCCTGCCGCCAGCCCCGTGCCTCCAGCGCCCTTTGCAGTGCCGGCAGTTCGCCGGCGTATTGCACGGTGAGCGGCTGGTTGCGGCGATGGCGCACGTCGCCGCGTTCCGCCGGCAGGGTGGACCAGTCCTGTTGCCGCCACCTTGCGGCATCGAGGTCGACGACGGTGGGGAGCGCCGTGCGGTGGGCCAGTTCGGTGTTGTACTGGTAGCTCCAGTGCCATACGCCCGCCGCCAGGATGCTCAGCAGGGCCACGCCCAGCAGCGGCCGCGCCGCCGGCCGGCCCGACGGATGGCGCAGCCAGGCGATGCCGAGCAGGGTGGCCCACAACAGGCCCAGCGACAGTCCGATCACCACCTCCGACAGCGGCTGGGTGTCCAGGTAGAGTTGGGCGAAGCCGAGCAGGCTGAGCAAAAGGGCGCTGCTGCCATAGGCCAGCCAGCGCCAACGCTCGCGCACTTCTCGGCCCAGGAGCACGGCGAGAAAACCGTACAGCACGGCGGCGAACAGCATGGGCTGAGCCGCCGCCGTCGCGGCCGGCGGCAGCAGGCGCAGCAGGCTGAACAGGGCGGCGAAGAGCAGGGCCGCCAGCCAGTGGCCCGCCGCCTGCCAGTGGCGGCGCCAGATCAGCCACAGCAGCACGGTGGCAAACAGCGGCAGCAGGGTGGTGGACGCGCCGAAGGCGGCGAGGGACAGCAGCAGCCGATCCGCCCAGGGGGTATGCCAGGCCTGCAACAGCTGGCGCACCGCCTGGTCCAGGTCGGGCAGGGCGCCGCCGCCCAGTGCCTGCAAGGCCCACAGCAGGGTGGCGCCGGCAAGCAGCAGCAGCAGGCCGAGCAGGGTCAGGCCGCGGGCCTCGGGGTGGGCCGGGTCGAGCAGCGCCGCGGGGAGATGACCCAGGCGCGGGTGACGTGCCGCCCAGTCCAGGCCGTAGCGCAGCAGGCGGTGGGCATGGCGGTGATAGAGGTTGAACAGGCGGCGCGTCAGCCACAGCACCAGGATCAGGAGCAGCAGCAGGGTGCCGAGCAGCATAGCCAGTCGCGTCGCCACCTCGGCGGCCAGGCCCAGGGAGGCGGCGAACACCATGCCGGGCAGCACGTATACCGGTGCCCACAGCAGGCCGGAGACGACGTTGACGGCGAAAAAGCGCCGCGGCGGCATGTCCAGCATGCCGGCCACCACCGGAATCACCGGCCGGATGGGGCCGATGAAGCGGCCGAGCAGGACGCTCTTGCCGCCGTGGCGGTGGAAGAAATCCACCGAGCGCGCCAGCAGCTCCGGATGGCGGCGCAGGGGCCACATCACGCGGATGCGCTGGTGGAAATGGCGGCCCAGCCAGAAGCTGACGCCGTCGCCGGCAATGGCGCCCGCCGCCGCCCAGGCCAGGGTCGGCCACAGCGGCAGCACCCCGGCGCCCACCAGGGCGCCGACGCCGAACATCAGCACCGCGCCGGGCAGGAACAGCCCCACCAGCGCCAGCGACTCGCCGAAGGCGACGCACATGATCGCCGTGCCGGCCCAGGCCGGGTTGGCGCGGATCCAGTGCAGCAGTATGTCGAGCAGGCCGAAGTCCATGGAATTATTCTATCGGGTTGCGGGGCGCAGGGGCGGAAGGCACACTGCTGGAGCGGAGATACAAGTTACAAGTTGCAAGATACAAGCAGATGAGCTCGCTGCGCTCGTGCTGATTTTGAGAAATACACCGTACGCACAGCACATACCTGCCTCGTATCCCCTACCTTGTCCCTCGTACCTGTCTGCTGGGTGGAGGCGTGACGCCCATCCCTGCATCGGCAATCAAATAACAAGACAAGAGGAGTCACTGCGTGAAACTGGAAACCATCGCCATCCATGGCGGCTATTCCCCGGAGCCCACCACCAAGGCGGTGGCGGTGCCCATCTTCCAGACCACCTCCTATGCCTTCGACGACACCCAGCATGGTGCCGACCTGTTCGACCTGAAGGTGCCGGGCAACATCTACACCCGTATCATGAATCCCACCACCGCCGTGCTGGAGCAGCGCGTGGCGGCAATGGAAGGCGGCGTGGCGGGACTGGCAGTGGCCTCGGGCATGGCGGCCATCACCTATACCGTGCAGACCCTGTGCGAGGTGGGCGACAACATCGTGGCGACCGCGCGCCTGTACGGCGGCACCTACAACCTGTTCGCCCACACCCTGCCGCGCATGGGGATCGAGGTGCGCTTCGCCGCCCACGACGACATCGACGCCCTGGCCGCGCTCATCGACGACAGGACCAAGATGGTGTACTGCGAGTCCATCGGCAACCCTGCCGCCAATGTGGTGGATCTCGGCCGCCTGGCGGAGGCGGCACACGCCAGGGGCGTGCCGCTGGTAGTGGACAACACCGTGCCCTCGCCCTATCTGTGCCGCCCCATCGAGCACGGCGCCGACATCGTGGTCCATGCCCTGACCAAGTACATGGGCGGCCACGGCAATTCCATTGCCGGCATCATCATCGATTCGGGCAAGTTTGACTGGAAGGCCAACGCCGGGCGCTTCCCCATGCTCAATACCCCGGACCCGTCCTATCACGGAGTGGTCTACACCGAGGCCTTCGGCCCGGCCGCCTTCATCGGCCGGGCTCGCGTGGTGCCGCTGCGCAACATGGGCGCGGCCCTGTCGCCGTTCAACGCCTTTCTCATCCTGCAGGGCATCGAGACCCTGGCCTTGCGCATGGAGCGCCACGGCGCCAACGCCCTCAGGGTGGCGCAGATGCTGAAGCAGCACCCGCAGGTGCGCTGGGTCAACTATCCGGGTCTGCCCGATTCCCCCGATTACCCGCTGGTGCAGAAGTACATGCGCGACGGCAACGCCTCCGGCATCCTGTCCTTCGGCATCGAAGGCGGGCGTGAGGCGGGGGCGCGGTTCATCGATGCGCTCCAGCTCATCGTGCGCCTGGTGAACATCGGCGACGCCAAGTCCCTGGCCTGCCATCCGGCCACCACCACCCACCGCCAGCTCAACGACGGTGAGCTGAAGGCGGCCGGCGTGTCGGCGGACATGGTGCGCCTGTCCATCGGCATCGAGCACATCGACGATATCGTCGCCGACATCGAGCAGGCGCTGGCGGCGGCGAAATAAAGCCTTCCCGCACGCAAAAACGCCGCTGACAACAGCGGCATTTTTGTGTGCGGGATTCAAAATTTGCAGGCAGGGTCCTTTGCGGTGCGAATTTTGAATCTTGAATGTGGGACTTTGAATTGTTACCCGGTCAGTTTGCCCAGCATCACATCGATTTCGCGTTCCGCGGCACACCAGTCCTCTGCCTCGGCGCCGCCGCCGAACCCGCGGTGCAGGGCGCGGTAATACGCCGCCTCCCGGATCATGTGCAGGCGCGATTCCTCGTTGATGTGTGCCGGCGCGGCCTTTTTGGCACGCGGTGCGCTGTTTTTCGGAGCTGCGGTTTTGGGGACGGCGGCCTTCGGCGCGGTCTTTTTGGCGGGGGTGGTTTTGGGGGCGGCCTTGGGTTTTGCATCCTTGCCGGCGGTGGTTTTCTTGCTGGTGGTGGTTGATTTTTTGTTTTCTGCCATGATGTGCTCCCTGACCGATGCTGGCGCGTAATGAATCTTCACTGAGGATAGTCTACGCCGGTTATTGTGCTACGGATCGGTGAAACTTCAATGACAAAGTTATCCCACCGGCCCGCTGCGTAATGGCGGCGCGGGGGCGCCGGGTGTGAACCGATGCACGCCTTTCGTCACAGGCAGGGTGCATAGTGTCCCGTGGGATGCGGACTGGGATAAAATCAGTGGCTGCGGAATCCCAGGTAATCAGGCGGCGGAAAGGGCCGGATGTGCCGTGTTACCGTATCGACAACAACAACCAAGCAGGGGGCCGCGCGGCGGAAGCCGGACGTGGCAAAGCAAGGAGAATGGTATGAAATTTATGCTGAGTGGATTGACCGGACGCAACTGGGCGGCTTTGTGGCTGGCACTGGCTGTGCTTGCGGGTGGGCCGGCGTGGGCCGCGGACGACATGCCGGGACGTACCCGCTTTCCGACGGTGAAGTGGGTGGAACTGGAGCAGCTCAAGACCATGCATCCCAACGTCATCGTCGTCGACGCCCGTTCGCGCTATGAATACGACACGCTGCATATCAAGGGCGCCACCAACGTGGTGTACGGGGAGGGCAGCTTTATCGACGAGATCAAGGCGCTGCGGGCCGGCTCCAGCCACCCCATTGTGTTCTACTGCAACGGCCGCACCTGCATGAAATCCTACGAGGCCACCCTCGACGCGCAAAACGCCGGGGTGAGCGATGTGTTCACCTTTGACGTCGGCATCTTCGACTGGGTCAAGGCCTATCCGGACGACTCGGTGCTGTTGGGCAAATCACCGGTCGATCCCGCCAGCCTGATCGGCAAGGACAAGCTGAAGGCGCACACTCTCGGCGTGGCAGAGTTCGAGAAGCGCATCGGCGATTCGGCCATCATTCTCGATGTGCGCGACCGCTACCAGCAGGAGGGCACCACCCTGTTCCCGATGCGGCAGCGCTCGGTGCCGCTGGACAATACGGCCCTCAAGCGTTACGTGGAACAGGCCCGGACGGAGGGCAAGACCCTGCTCATTTACGATGCCACCGGCGGCCAGGTGCGCTGGCTGCAGTACTACCTGGAATCGGAAAACGTCGCGTCGTACTACTTCCTCAAGGGGGGCGCCAAGGCCTATTACGACGAATTGATGAGCGAGATGGTCAGCCGCAGCGCCAAGGCCAAGTAATCTGCCGGTCGCCGGGACGGTTCAGGCCGCGCCGGCGGCCAGCAGCTGCTGCAACAGGCTCAGCAGCTGGGTCCGGCCCAGCGGCTTGGCGACAAAGGTGGTGCAGCCGGCGGCGAGGGAGGAGCGGCGATCCTCCTCCAGCGCGCTGGCGGTGAGGGCCACGATGGGCGCCGGCGGGCGGGCGTGTTCCGCCTCCCAGGCGCGGATGCGCCGGGTGGCGCTCCAGCCGTCCAGCTGCGGCATCTGGATGTCCATCAGCACGGCGTCGAAGTGGTGCTGCGTGTACAGGGTCACCGCCTCCGCGCCGTCTTCGGCAAAGGTGATGCGGCAGGGCGTATCACCCAGAAACTCCTTGATGACCAGCCGGTTCATGGCCGAGTCGTCGGCCACCAGCAGATGTGCCGGCGGCAGGTCGGTGCAGGCCGCCGGCAGGGCCTCGGTCGCCGCAGCGGCGACATCGCCCTGCGGCAGGCGGACAGTGAAGCTGAAGCGGCTGCCCTGCCCCGGTTCGCTTTCCACCGCAATTCTTCCCCCCATGGCATCGATCAGACGGCGGCAGATGGACAGCCCCAGACCGGTGCCGCCCTGCTGCCGCGTCTGCCCGGCATCGAGCTGGCTGAACGGTGCGAACAGGCCGGCGAGCTGCTCCTGGGGAATGCCTATGCCGGTGTCGCTGACGCTGAAGCGCAGCATGTCGGCGCCGTCCGCCTCGGCCACCGTGAGCATGACGTCGCCGTGGTGGGTGAACTTGATGGCGTTGCCGATCAGGTTGACGAGTACCTGGCGCAGGCGCTGGGCGTCGCCGCTGCGCCACAGGGCCAGCCCGGGGGCGACCTCGACCCGCAGCAGCAGTCCTTTCGCCGCCGCCTGGGCGCCGAGCAGCCCGAGCACCTCGTCCAGCAGATGCCCCAGATGAAAGACCCGATCGGCCAGTTGCAGGCCGCCGGCCTCGATGCGCGAGAAGTCCAGGATGTCGTCGATGAGGTTGAGCAGGTGGCGGCCGGCGGTCTGGAAGGTCCTGACATAACCCTGCTGGGCGCCGCTCAGCGGGCTTTGCTGCAGCAGCTCCGCCATGCCGAGGATGGCATGCATCGGGGTGCGGATTTCGTGGCTCATGGTGGCGAGGAACTGGCTCTTGATGCGGCTGGCCCGCTCGGCGGCGTCGCGCGTCTGACGCAGCTCGTCCTCCATGGCGCTGCGTTCGGTAATGTCGCGGGCGTTGACCACCAGCGCCGCGGGTTCGCTGTCACCGATGCGGCGCGCCACGCATTGCAGCAGCCGCCATTCGCCGCTGCTGTGGCGCCAGCGGCTTTCCGCACTGACGCTGACGTTGACACCGACGCTGCTGGCGGCCAGCAGCTGCCTCAGATTATCGCGGATGCCCGGCTGATCGTCGGGATGGATCAGATCGAAGACCGCGAGCCCCGCCAGTTGTTTGCCCGTGTAGCCGAGCAGGGTTTCGGTGGAGGGGCTGTGGAACAGCAGTTGGCCGTCCGCCGCCACCGCCACCAGCATGTCCGGCGCGTTTTCCACCAGGGAGCGGAAATGCTGTTCCCGCTCCCTGACGTCCTGCAATAGCTGGCTGTTCTCGTACTGCAGGCGGATGGTGTCGAGCATGGTGCGGTGATTGATCTCGCCCACGGTGAGGATGAACACGAAATAGAACGCCAGCAGGCCGCTGACCACCATGTGGATGGGATCACCGATGAACAGTATGGCCAGGGCCGGCGGCAGGATGGCGGCGAGGGCAAACAGTATCAGGCTGGCCCACAGCGACGCCTGCGAGGCCGCCACGCCGGCGGTGATGCCGCAGATCAGCAGCAGAATAACGGCACTGAGCAGCGGCTCCGCCGGGTTGTAAAACAGGACGCCGCCGACGCCCCACATGAGGCCGGCGGCGGTGGAGCCATGGACGAAGGAGCGACTCCAGCGCGTGGCGGTGATGTCGCGGTCCCGGGCGGCCTCGTAGCGGCGGTGGCGCAGGATGTTGGCGAGGGTGACGAGGGTGATGGCGCCGAACCAGGCCAGCATGGGCTGTGGGTCGATGCGGCCCCACCACAGCAGGACCAGCAGCCCGCCGAACAGAATGTTGAGGGTGAGTATCGGTGTCGGGGCGCGGCGGTGGAACATGTCCACCAGCGCCGCGTCCACGGCGGCAGTCTGCGGCGGCGGCGTGCGCTGTAGGGTGTTGGTCGGGGTATTCATTCCGTTGTCATCGAGCCTGTGAGGCGGTGTTCCCTGTAAAGCCCTATTCTAAGTCAGGTACTGCGGGCCTGTCAGTCCGCCACGTAGGGATTGCTCAGGCGTTCGCGGCCGAGCGTGGAGGTCGGGCCGTGTCCCGGCACGAAGGTCACGGCGTCGCCCAGCGGGAACAGGCGCCGGCGGATGGAGGCGATGAGGCTGTCGTGATCGCCGCGCGGAAAGTCGCTGCGGCCGATGGAGCCCCGGAACAGCACGTCGCCGACGAAGGCGAGCTGCGCCTCGCGCTGGTAGAACACCACGTGGCCCGGGGTGTGGCCGGGGCAGTGAATCACTTCCAGGGCCAGGGTGCCGACCATTACGTGCTCGCCGTCGTGCAGCCAGCGATCGGGCAGAAAGGCGGTCGTCGGGGGAAAACCGAACATCTCCGCCTGATCGGGCAGTTTTTGCAGCCAGAAGGCATCTTCCTCCTGCGGCCCCTCCAACGGGATGCCGAGGCGATCGGCCAGGGTGCGCGCGGCGCCGGCGTGATCGATATGACCGTGGGTGAGCAGCACCTTTTCCAGCGTGACGCCTGCCTGCTGCGCCGCCGCCAGCAGCCGCTCCTCGTCGCCGCCCGGATCGACCAGCGCGCCGCGCATGGTCTGTTCGTCCCACACGAGGGAACAGTTCTGCTGAAACGGCGTGACCGGAATGATGCGGTATTTCATATAAGGGCAGATACAAGTTTCAAGTTACAAGTTTCAAGAAAAACCCCGAACACTCTTTGCTTGTCACTTGTCACTTGTCACTTGTCACTTGTCACTTGTCACTTGTCACTTGTCACTGCTTCACAACGTCCCCAATACCCTGCCTGCCGCCGCGATGGTGGCGTCAAGGTCGGCGGTGGTGTGGGCGGCGGACACGAAGCCGGCCTCGAAGGCCGACGGTGCCAGGTAGATCCCTTCCTTCAGCATGCCGTGGAAGAACAGCTTGAAGCGATCGGCGTTGCACTTGGCCACCGCCTGGGCGTAGCTGGTGATCTTCTCCTCTTCGGTGAAGAACAGGCCGAACATGCCGCCGACGTGGTTTTCGCTCATGGGAACGCCGGCCCTTTTGGCTTCGGTCATGATGCCCCTGACCAGGTATTCGGTCTTCTTGCCCAGCTCGTCGTAAAAGCCGGGCTGGCTGACGATCTCCAGGGTGGTGAGGCCCGCGGCCATGGCCACCGGATTGCCCGACAGGGTGCCGGCCTGGTACACCGGGCCGAGGGGGGCGATCTTTTCCATCACCTCACGCTTGCCGCCGAAGGCGCCCACCGGCATGCCGCCGCCGACCACCTTGCCCAGGGTGGTGAGGTCGGGCTTGATGCGGTAGTGGGCCTGGGCGCCGCCGAGCGCGACGCGGAAACCGGTCATCACCTCGTCGAAGATCAGCACGGCGCCGTATTCGTCGCACACCGCGCGCAGCGTCTCCAGGAAACCGGGTTGCGGCGGGATGCAGTTCATGTTGCCGGCCACCGGCTCGACGATGACGCAGGCGATGTGGAAGCCGTCGGTCTTGAAGACCTCGCGCACCGCGGCGGCGTCGTTGTAGGGCAGGGTGAGGGTGTGCTCGGCCAGGGAAGCGGGGACGCCGGGGCTGCTGGGCACGCCCAGGGTCAGCATGCCGGAGCCGGCCTTCACCAGCAGCGAGTCGGAGTGGCCGTGATAGCAGCCCTCGAACTTCACGATCTTGTCGCGCCCGGTGTAGCCGCGCGCCAGGCGGATGGCGGACATGGTGGCCTCGGTGCCGCTGGATACCATGCGCACCATCTCCATCGACGGCACCAGCTGGCACAGGCGATCGGCCATCTGCGTTTCCAGCACCGTCGGCGCGCCGAAAGACAGGCCGTTGGCGGCTGTGTCCTGTACCGCCTTGATCACCGCCGGATGGGCGTGGCCGGCGATGGCCGGGCCCCAGGAGGCGACGTAGTCGATGTACTGCATGTCACTCTCGGACCACAGATAGGCGCCCAGCGCCTTCTTGAAGAACAGCGGTTCGCCGCCCACGCCCTTGAAGGCGCGCACCGGCGAGTTCACGCCGCCGGGAATGTGCTGCTGGGCGGCGACAAAGAGTTCGTGCGAGTGGGGCATGGCGGTACCTTTCCAAATTAACAAAGGAAAATTCGTTCAACACAATGGGGTCAAGAGCTTCAACCCTGTCGCAGAGATGCCGAGGCGCGGAGAACATTGAATTGAATTCTCGGCGCCTCCGCGCCTCGGCGGCGAAATGGTTTTACCTTTAAACCTTGTCGAACAGCGCAGAAATACGCTGTGCGGCGGCGCGGATGTCGCTGTGGCCGAATACGTCGCTGATGACGGCGAGCAGATCGGCGCCGGCCTCGACCAGCAGCGCGCCATTGTCCGCGGTGATGCCGCCGATGGCAACCACAGGGACGCGCAGCCGCGCCCTGGCCTGGCGCAGCAGTTCGGGCGTGGCGCGCACGGCGTCCGGTTTGACGCTGGAACTGAAGAAGGCGCCGAAGGCGATGTAGTCGGCGCCGGCCTGCTGCGCTGCGAGAGCCAGTTCCAGCCGGTCATAGCAGGACACACCGATGATGGCGTCCGTGCCCAGCGCCGCCCGTGCCTGGCCGACGTCGCCGTCGTCCCGGCCCAGGTGTACGCCGGCGGCGCCGACCGCCAGGGCCAGCTCCACGTCGTCGTTGATGATCAGCGGGACGCGCAGGGCGCGGCACAGGTGCGCCAGATCCTGCGCTTCCCACAGGCGCTTGCCGGCGTCGCCGCTCTTGTCGCGGTACTGCAGCATCACCGCGCCGCCGTCGATGGCGGCGGCCACCGCCGGGATCAGCCTGTCCTCGCCGATGAGCCCGGCGTCGGTGAGGGCATAGAGGCCGCGCGGCACGACGGCGGCCATTACTCGTCCCCTTCGTTGCGCGCCCAGAACATCCGGTTGGGCAGGTGCTGGCCCATGCCGATGCGGTAACCGCTTTTCAGGGCTTCCCAGGTGTATTCCTGTGCCTCGTGGATGGCGGTGAAGGGTTCCAGTCCCTGGCCGAGCAGGCCGGCGATGGCGGAGGCCAGGGTGCAGCCGGAGCCGTGATAGCTGTGCGGCAGGCGTTCCCAGGAAAAGGTTTCCAGCTTGCGCATGTTGCCGTACAGCGTGTTGTCCACGGTGGCGGTGTTTTCATGAGCCCCGGTGATCAGCACCAGCTCGCAGCCGGCGGCGAGCAGCTCCTGGCCGCAGGCGTCCAGGGTGTCGGCCTCGGGCGCCAGGCGGCGTGCCTCCTGGCTGTTGGGGGTGAGCACGGTGGTGAGCGGCAGCAGCAGCTCGGTCATGGCGTCGATGAGCTCTTCGTCGGCCAGTTCGCTGCCGCCGCCGGCGCGCAGGATCGGGTCGGTGACCACGGGAATGTTGGGATAGTCGCTCAGAATGGTGTGGATCGCCTCGACGTTTTCCACGCTGCCGAGCATGCCGAGCTTGAAGCAGGCGATGGGCATGTCCTCCAGCACGGCGCGGGCCTGCTCGATCAGCAGCAGGGCGGACACCGGCTCGAAGCGGATCACGTTGCGCGTGTCCTGCACCGTGAGCGCGGTGATCACCGGCGCCGCCTGGCCGCCCATGGAGGCGATGGCCTCGATGTCGGCCTGGATGCCGGCACCGCCGGTGGGGTCGTTGCCGGCGAAGGTCATCACCACCGGAATGTCGTACTGGGTCATGGTCTGTTCCTTAACTTCAAAGAATTGTCGCAGAGTCGCAGAGGCGCAGAGTTCCTGAAGGCAGAGGCGCTGAATTTCTTGTGGAGACACGCAAATCGACTGGATCCCATGGCCATAAACATCTCTGCGCCTCTGCGTCTCCGCGGCAGGTTTTCTATGTTTGCTTCAGCGTGCCCGCCATGTGAGCGATGTGGGCGGTCTTGGCCGAGAGTTCCAGTGAGCAGGTCCATTTGTAGGCCAGGTTGAGGGTCTCGGCACAAGCGTAGACGCCGTGGCCGCGCACCACGGCGATGGGGTATTCGGCCAGCATTTCCGCCACCTTGGCCGGCGCCTCGGCAACGTAGTTGCCGTAGGGAATGGTGATCACCGGCACGCGCGGGAAGTAGAGCTGGCCCTCGAAATCGGGCGGCAGGTAGTCCTGGCCGTTCATGGTCAGCGCCACGGTGTGGGCGCCGTGGCTGTGCAGCACCGCGCGCGCCGCGGGGTTGCGGCGGTAGACCTCCAGATGCAGCGGCGCATCCAGGGAGGCAAGCTCGCCGCGGCTGCCGTCCATGTGGCAGCGCACCAGGTGTTCCGGTGCCAGCAGGTCGGCGCAGCAGCCGGTGGGCGTGACCCACACCGTGTCGCCGTCGCGTACCGAGGCATTGCCGCTGTGGGAATCGTTGATGCCGTATTGGCGCAGCCAGCGGTAATGGCGCACCAGGTCTTCGCGCAGGTCCATGGACTGTCCCGTTACTACAATCGAAGGGCGATTCTATCCCAAGGTGGGGCGGGCGGGCGCCCCTGGCGCAGGGTTTGCCCCGCATCCGTGCAGTTTCGCCCGGCCAGGGCTTGACAAGCCGGCCGGCGGATCGTTAAATGCGAACCATTCTCATTCGTAACAACGAATGAAAGGCCGGGCGTGATGCCCATATACAACGCAGGGGGATAGATTTGATGAATTACCTGAAACTCGCATCCGTTTTGGTCCTCACCGCAATGGCAGCGCCGGCGCTGTCCGCCGAGTATCCCATAGGCTACCCGCAGCAGCGCCACGGCATGGAGATCGCCGCGGTCTACCTGCAGCCGGTGGTGATGGAGCCGGACGGCATGATGCGCGCGCCCGCCGAATCGGACATCCATATCGAGGCCGATATCCATGCCCTGGCCGACAATCCCAACGGCTTCGCCGAGGGCGACTGGATGCCCTACCTGGTGATCAAGTACGAAATCACCAAGAAGGGCGGCGAGACCATTCGCGGCGACATGATGCCCATGGTGGCCAGCGACGGGCCGCACTACGGCGACAACGTCAAGCTGTCCGGCCCCGGCAAGTACACCGTCAGGTACGAAATCGCCCCGCCCACCGCCAACCCCATGGCCCACTTCGGCCGCCACACCGACCGCCTTACCGGCGTGCGCCCCTGGTTCAAGCCGTTCAGCGTGGAATACGAGTTCACCTACGCCGGCATCGGCAAGAAGGGGGGCTACTGATGGATCGCCGCCTGAAACGAACGGTGCTGGCGCTGACCCTGGCGGCCGCCAGCGGCACCGCCGCCGCTGCACCCAGCGTCGACGAGTTGCTCAAGCGCATCGAGGAGCTGGAGCGGCGCCAGCAGGGCGTCGACGAGGCGCTGGAGAGCGAGCGCCTGTCGGAGAAGGAGCCCGAGCTGGTGATGCGACTGAAGGACGTGGAGTTCCGTACCCTGGGCCTGCAAAAGCAGGCGCGCACCATTGATGCCCTGGAGGGCGTGACCGCCAGCTTCGGCATGGTGATGGTGGGGCAGAATGCCAGCAAGGACACCACGGTGAGCGGCGATGGCGAAAGCCATCTCAACTACCGCGCCGACGTGGTGGTCACCCTGCCGGGCGGCGACATCGGCCGCGCCAGCGGCAGCCTGTTCGGCCAGTTCCGTCTCGGCCAGGGCGGCGGCATGCTGGATCTGCAGGACGGCTTCACCTCGTCCAATGCCACCACCTTCCAGATCAGCGGTCCGCCGTCGGACAGCACCGCGGTCCTGGCCCAGGCCTGGTACCAGCTCGACGTGCCCATCGGCGGCGAGGGCAGCGCCGGCGAGCCGCGCGAACATGTGGAATTCAACATCGGCAAGATGGACCCCTTTCTGTTCTTCGATCAGAACAGCATTGCCGACGACGAAACCATGCGCTTCATGAACAGCGCCTTCGTCCACAACCCGCTGCTCGACGCCGGCGGCGACGTGGGCGTGGACGACTACGGCTTCACCCCCGGTGCGCGCCTGTCCTACCACAACGAAACCGGCGCGCCGGAGTGGTGGGCGGTGTCGGTGGGTGTGTTCGCCGCCGGCGAGGGCGCCGCCTTCAACGACAGCTTCAACGCCCCCTTCGTCATCGCCCAGCTGGAGACCGGCCGCAAGTTCTTCGGCGGCCTGGACGGCAACTACCGCCTCTATGGCTGGAGCAACGGCCAGGCCAGCGAGTTCAACGACGGCCTGGTGAGCGAGCACCACACCGGCTGGGGCGTGTCGGCGGATCAGCGCTTCGGCGACGCCGTCACCGTGTTCGGCCGCTACGGCGTCTCGACCGGCGGCACGGTCAAGTTCGACCAGGCCCTCACTCTGGGCGCCGAGTTCGGCGGCAGCTACTGGGATCGGGCCGGCGATGCCGTCGGTGTGGCGGCGGGCTGGCTCAGTCCCAGTGACGAATACAAGGCGGCCAATCCGGGGCGCGACAAGGCCGAGGAACTGGTGGAGCTGTTCTACCGCTGGCGCCTGAACGCCCAGCTGGCGGTGACGCCGGATATCCAGTGGGTGCGCAACCCGGCCGGCGACGGCAGCGCCAAGGACCACTGGTTTGCCGGCGTGCGTGCGGCGGTGAATTTCTGATCGGTACGTTGGCGGGGCGTGCGCGCCCCGCGCTTTTGTGAGGAGCAAGGCCATGGCTGTCGACGATATGCACACGCAGCGCCTGCTGAGCGGCGCGGTGGATCACCTGAACAAGTTCGTGCTGGCCGGCTGTTCCCGTTCCGGCGCCATTGCCTGCGTTTTGCTGGCGGCGCTGGCCGAGCGCGGCGGCGACGATGATGCGCTGGGCGGTGCCTGCCGCCGCCTGAGCGAGACCCTGGAGAGTCTGGCCGGCATGCCTGGCGACGAGCGCGGGGCACTGGCGCCGTGGGTCGGCGTAGTTTGATAGATGAGGAAAGCATTGATCTCGCCCAGGCGCAGAGCATGCCAAGAAAGGAAAATGCTTCCGGTTTTCTTTGCGCGCCCGGCGCCTGGGCGAGAGTGCTTGCCTGAGGATTCGACGATGAAAGATTTGCTGCGGGTAACCGTGATAGGCGCACTGGCTTTGTGGCTGGTGCTGGGTGGCATGCCGCTGCAGGCCGCCGAACTGCCCAGCTACGAAATCGTGGCGAAGGACGGCCGGTTGATTCCCGACACCCTGCGGGTACCGGCCAGGCAGCGCTTCAAGATCGTGGTGAGGAACGAGGGCACGGATGCCATCGAGTTCGAGAGCATCGAACTGCGCAAGGAAAAGGTGCTGGCGCCGGGAGCGAAATCCTTCGTGGTAATCGCCCCGCTCAAGCCGGGCAGCTATCGCTATTTCGACGAATTCCATCCGGACACCGGCCAGGGCCGGATCATCGTGGAGTGATCGCCATGGGCAATGCACTGTTCATCGTCTGGCGCGAGAGCGTGGAGGCGCTGCTGGTCATCGGCATTCTGTGGGCCTGGCTCAAGGTGCAGGGCGAGCAGCGCCGCGGCCGCTGGATCCTCTCCGGCGGCGTGGCCGCCGGCTTGCTGCTGGCCGGCCTGCTCGCCGCCGCCATGACCCTGGTGCAGGACGAGCTGGCCGGCGCGGCGCTGGAGTATTTCCAGGCCGGCATGGTGCTGGCGGCGAGCGCACTGATCACCCATATGGTGCTGTGGATGATGCGCCACGGCCGCAAACTGAAGCGGCAGCTCACCGCCGGGGCGGAGGCGGCCTTCAGCCGCGGCGGCGCCCTCGGCATCGCCGTCCTGGTGGCCATCGCCGTGGCGCGCGAGGGGGCGGAGACGGCGATCTTTCTTTACGGCCTCAGTTTCAACGGCGGCAGCGGCCTGTGGCTGGGGGCGGCGCTCGGCGTGGCCCTGGCGCTGGCGACTGCGGCGCTGCTGTCCCGCGGCCTGCGTCATTTCAGTTATGCCACCTTCTTCCGGGCCAGCAGCGTCCTGCTGCTGGTGCTTGCCTGCGGCCTGCTGGTGGCGGGGGTGGAACAGTTGATCGGCCTGGAGGCCCTGCCGGTGCTGATCGACCCGCTGTGGGACAGCGCCTTCCTGCTGGATGACGGCGCGGGCCTGGGCAATGTCCTTGCCACGTTTGCCGGTTACCGGGCGCGGCCGTCGCTGCTGCTGCTGCTGGTGGTCACGGCCTATTGGCTGTTCGTGCTGTGGCCGCGGCGCAGCCCCGTCGTGGCGGTTGTGGCCCGTGGCTGATGCGGCGGCCGGCATGACCGCACCCGAGCTGGACCTGTGGGCCGCGGCCGTCGGCGCCCTGGCCGGGGCGGTGCTGGTGGCGGCCCTGATCCGCTGGGTGACCTGGCCCCGCGATCTGCTGCTGGCCCCGGTAACCGATTGCGCCCTGCACGAATCGTCTTGCGCGGCATCCTGGCGTGACGGCCGCCTGGGCCTGGCCCTGGGGCCGCAGCCGCTGCGCTGTCTGACCCCCCTGGCCGTGGAGGTACAGCTGGATGGTGCGCTGCCGGGGGAACTGGCGGTGGATTTCCAGGGCGTGGATGTTCCCGAAGCCTTTCATCGCACGGTACTCGCCCCCGCGGGCGGCGGCGCCTACGTCGGCGAGGCCGTGCTGCCCCTGTGCGCGACGGGCAGCATGCAGTGGCAGGCGCGCGTCGTGGCCCGCTACGGCCGACGCAGCGTGCGGGCCTCCTTTCCTTTTATAACCCGGGGTTGACGCGATGAACCATGAGACCTGCGCCCTGCCGCTGACTGCCGCGCCCCGCGCACCCTGGCTGGCCCGCCTGGGGGAGGCGATGGCGCACCGGCGCCGCTGGATCCTGGGCACCCAGTGGGCGGTGGTGGTGTTCTACCTGGTGCTGGTGACGGTACCGGCGGTCATGGACCTGCCGCCGCCCGACGCGCGCCTGCTCGACGACCTGGTGCTGTTCGCCCAGTTCCTGTTCTGGGGCATCTGGTGGCCCTTCGTGATCCTGTCCATGTTCGTGCTGGGGCGGGTGTGGTGCGGGGTGTTCTGCCCGGAAGGCACCCTGAGCGAATGGGCCAGCGGCTTCGGCCTGGGCCGGCCGGTGCCGCGCTGGATGAAATGGGGCGGCTGGCCCTTCGTCGCCTTCGTCCTGACCACGGTCTACGGCCAGCTGGTAAGTGTGTACGAATACCCCAAGGCGGCCCTGCTGGTGCTGGGCGGCTCCACCGTGGCCGCCGTCGCCGTCGGTTTGATCTATGGCCGCGGCAAGCGGGTATGGTGCCGCCACCTGTGTCCGGTGAGCGGCGTGTTTGGCCTGCTCGCGCGCCTGGCGCCGGTCCACTTCCAGGTCGATCGCGCCGCCTGGGACGGAGCGCCGCAAGTTCTGCATACCCCGGTGGACTGCGCCCCGCTCATCGACATCCGGCGCATGACCGGCGCCAGCGAATGCCATATGTGCGGCCGCTGCGCCGGCCACCGCGGCGCAGTGACGCTGGCCGCCCGCATGCCGGGGCGCGAGGTGACGGAAACGGCCGCCGTCCGGCCGTGGGAGGCGCGCCTGCTGGTGTACGGCATGCTGGGCGTGGCCTTCGGCGCCTTCCAGTGGTCGGCCTCGCCCTGGTTCGTCGCCCTCAAGCAGCGCGCCGCGGAGTGGCTGGTGGAGCGCGACAGCTTTGTTCTGCTGCAGGACAATGCGCCGTGGTGGCTGCTTACTCACTATCCCCAGGCCAACGACACCTTCAGCTGGCTCGACGGCCTGCTGCTGCTCGGTTACATCGGCGCCCAGGCCCTGCTGGTGGGCGGCTGGATCTGGGGGATGCTGCACCTGGCCGGACGCCTGCTGCCGGGAATGGCACGGGACAACGCCCTGCGTCTGAGCCACGCACTGATTCCCCTGGCGGGGGTCTCCATTTTTGTCGGCCTGTCCCTGCTCACCACGGGGCAGTTGCAGGGCGAGGGGATCACGCTGGACTGGGCGGCCCCTGCGCGCATGGGATTGCTCGCGGCGGGCATGGGTTGGAGCCTGTGGCTGGTGCTGGGTATGGCGCAGGGGCGGCAAGCGGGGATCGCCCTGCTTCTGCTGGCGGCCATGGTGCCCGTGCCGGTCTTGTGGGCGGTACAGTTCTGGGTCTGGTAAGGGGGCGATGGATGGGGCTTTCCTGCCCGGCCCCTTTTATTTGAGCTCTTGTTGATCCATGTCAACACCTCGGGCCCCATAGGACTTTCCTTATCGGCAAACCCCAACATAGACTTGGTCTAACTCTTAGATCAAGTTTAAGTCTTCACAAAAAACAGAAGGGGTATTGCCATGAAAAGGAAGTTAGTCACCGTTGCCATCTCTTCCATCGCCCTGCTGGGCGGCGCCGCGGGTGTTTATGCGGCCAGCAAGGAGCCCATCGACCCGATCCGTCCGGTGCAGGCCATCAACCTGGCCCAGGTGGAACTGGGCAAGAAGCTGTATTTCGATCCGCGTCTGTCCAAGTCGGGCTTCATCTCCTGCAATTCCTGCCACAACCTGAGCATGGGCGGCACCGACAACCTGAAGACCTCCATCGGCCACAACTGGCAGCAGGGTCCGATCAACGCGCCGACGGTGCTCAATTCCAGCATGAACGTGGCCCAGTTCTGGGACGGCCGCGCGCCCGACCTCAAGGCCCAGGCCGGCGGGCCCATCGCCAATCCCGGCGAGATGGCCTTCACCCACACCCTGGCCATCGACGTGCTGGAGTCCATTCCCCAGTACGTGATCGAGTTCAAGCAGGTGTTCGGCACCGACAAGATCACCATCGACGAGGTGACCCAGGCCATTGCCGAGTTCGAGCAGACCCTGGTGACCCCCAACTCCCGTTTTGATCAGTGGCTGCTGGGCAATAAGGATGCCCTGACCGCCAAGGAACTGGCCGGCTACAACCTGTTCAAGAACAGCGGCTGCGTCGCCTGCCATAACGGCCCGGCGGTGGGGGGTTCGTCCTTCCAGAAGATGGGCGTGGTCGAGCCGTACAAGGCCAAGAGTCCAGCCGAGGGCCTGAGCGGAGTGACCGGCAAGGATGCGGACCGCTTCAAGTTCAAGGTGCCGACCCTGCGCAACGTGGAAATGACCTACCCGTACTTCCACGACGGTGAAGCCGAGACTCTGACCGAGGCAGTGGAGATCATGGGCCGTATCCAGCTGGGCAAGAAGTTCACCAAGGAGGAGAACGCCCAAATCGTGGCCTTCCTCAAGACCCTGACCGGCGACCAGCCGGCGTTCATGATGCCGATCCTGCCGCCTTCCACCGACAAGACCCCGGCGCCGAAGCCGTTCGATTGAGTTTGCAGGAAAGAGAAACAGTCACCAGGCCCGGCTCGTCCGGGCCTGGTTTTTTGGGGGAGTCAGAATGGTTTGACCACCGCCAGGAGCACCACGGCGATGAGGATCAGCACCGGGAACTCGTTGAACCAGCGGTAGAACACGTGGCTGCGGGTGTTGCGGTCGGCGGCGAAGTCCTTGACCAGGCGGCCGCAGTACCAATGATAGCCGTAGAGGACGGCCACCAGGGTGAGCTTCACGTGCAGCCAGCCCATGTGCTTGTAGGCCAGCCAGGCGTAGTCCCACAGCATCCAGGAGCCGAGCAGCAACACGACGATGGCGCTGGGGGTCATGATGCCGCGGTACAGCTTGCGCTCCATCACCTTGAAGCGCTCGATGCCCTCCTGGTCGGAGGCCATGGCGTGGTAGACGAACAGGCGCGGCAGGTAGAACAGCGCGGCGAACCAGGTCACCACGGCGATGATGTGAAAGGCCTTCACCCACAGCATGTCAGAGCATCTCCACGATCTTGCGGCGCAGCTGGGCCGTGTCCACCTCGCCCAGCTTTTGCTGCACGATGCGGCCTTGCGGGTCGATGAGGAAGGTGGTGGGGGTGAGCTTCACATCGCCGAAGGCGCGGGCGGCGGCGCCATCGCTGTCCAGGGCCACGGTGTAGGGCATGGCGCGTTGTTTGGCCATGAAGCGCACCTGCTCCGGCGGGTCGTAGGCCATGGCGATGGCGACGATGTTGAATCCCTTCGGGCCGAGCTCGCGGTACAGCGTGCTGAAGTGGGGGATCTCGGCGACGCAGCCGGGACAGGTGGTGGCCCAGAAGGTGACCAGCAGCGGCTTGCCGCGGTACTGGTCTATATTCACCTGGCCACCGTCGAGGGTGGTGACGGCGATGGCAGGGGCCGGTTTGAGGCCGGCGGGGCTGAACCAGAGATAACCCAGCAGGCCCAGCAGGGCCACGGCGAAGGCGGCGATGATCAGGTCTTTGCTCTTCATGTCGGATCGGCTGTTCTCAATGGGGGCTCGGTCGGTTCGACTCCATCCGGCGCGCTCTGTTCCCGCACCGGCAGCGCCGCGACTATAGCACAGGGCAGTTGGCACGCCGGCGGCTCCGATGGCGGTTCAGTGACCGGGGCACTTTTTCTTTCGGCGCCTTGGTCTTATCATGCCCCCCTTATCCATGCGGACAGGACCAGTCATGATCAAGGCAGGCATCGTTGGTGGCACAGGCTATACCGGCGTCGAGTTGTTGCGGCTGCTGGCCAGTCACCCGGAGGTGGAGCTGAAGGTCATCACCTCGCGCTCCGATGACGGCATGCCAGTGGTGGACATGTTCCCCAATCTGCGCGGCCGCGTGGACCTGCGCTTTTCCGCCCCCGACATGGGGGCCCTGAAGTCCTGCGACGTGGTGTTCTTTGCCACCCCCAACGGCACCGCCATGCACATGGCGCGGGAACTGCTCGAGGCCGGCGTGCGCGTGATCGACCTGGCCGCGGACTTCCGCATTCCCGACATCGCCCTGTGGGAGAAATGGTACGGCATGACCCATGCCTGCCCGGATCTGGTGGCCCAGGCCGTGTACGGCCTGCCGGAAATGAACCGTGAGGCCATCAAGGGGGCGCGCCTGCTGGCCAATCCCGGCTGCTACGTCACCGCCGTCACCCTGGGCTTCCTGCCCCTGCTGGAAGCGGGCGTGGTGTCCAATGTCGGACTGGTGGCCGACGCCAAATCCGGCGTCAGCGGCGCCGGGCGCAAGGCGGAACTGGGCATTCTCTATTCCGAGGTGGAGGGCAGCTTCAAGGCTTACGCGGTCAAGGGCCATCGCCACCTGCCGGAAATCAGCCAGAACCTCAATCATGTGGCCCATGCGCCGGTGGGGCTCACCTTCGTGCCGCACCTGCTGCCCATGGTGCGCGGCATCCATGCCACGCTGTATGCCAGGCTGGAAAAGCCGGACACCGATTTACAGGCTCTGTTCGAACGGCGCTATGCCGACGAACCCTTCGTCGACGTGATGCCGGCCGGTTCCTTTCCGGAAACCCGCTTCGTGCGCGGCAGCAACATGTGCCGCATGGCGGTGCACCGGCCGCAGGGCGGCGATACGGTGGTGGTGCTGGCGGTGATCGACAATCTGGTGAAGGGCGCCGCCGGCCAGGCGGTGCAGAACATGAACATCATGTTCGGCTGTGCGGAATCCGCCGGTATCGATCAGATTGCCGTGCTGCCATGAGCCGCCTCGTCGTTACGCCGCACCGGCCGTGGCGCAACCGGGCGATGGCTGCCGGTCTGGCACTGGCCACGGTGCTCTCCGGCTGGGGCCTGTTCGAATACGGTCGCAGCCGTGCCGGCTTTGACACAATTACCGCCCAGCAGCAACAGACGCAGCTGAGCCAGCAGAACGCCGAGCTGATGCAGGAGATCGTCGCCCTGCGCGAGGAGAAGGCGATGCTGGAACGCAGCATCCAGATCGACCGCCAGGCCTACAAGGCGCTGGAGGCGACGGTGGGCGGGCTGCAGTCCGATATTTCTGAATACAAGAGCGAGCTCGCCTTTTACCGCGGCATCGTTTCCCCCAAGGATGCCCAGCAGGGGCTAAGGGTGGAGGCATTTGACATTGCCCCCAACGGCGTGGAAAACGGCTTTCGCTACAAGCTGGTGTTAACCCAGGTGCTGAAAAGTGATAGGTTGGCTCGGGGCCGGGCCAGTTTCGAGGTCGAAGGGTTGCAGGATGGGCAGAACAAGACCCTGCTGATGCATGAGGTCAATGCAGAGACCATCAAGTTCTTCAGTTTCAATTTCAAGTATTTTCAGAATTTCGAAGGGGATCTGACGCTGCCCGCCGGTTTCATTCCGTTGCGGGTGGTGGTGAAGGTCGACCCGGCCGGCGGCAACGCCGACAAGGTCGAAAAGATCGTCGAATGGCCGGTAGAGGAGGCGTGACAAAAATGTTTGGAAAAACGAAATCGACGACCAAGAGCGCCAAGATTGACACGCTGATCGGTCAGAACACGGAAATTCGCGGCGACGTGGTGTTCAGCGGCGGGCTGCACGTGGACGGCACGCTCAAGGGCAACGTCATCGCCGACCAGGACAGCGGTTCCGTACTGAGCGTGTCCGAGCGGGGACTGGTCGAGGGCGACGTGCGGGTGCCCAATGTGGTGCTGAACGGTTGCGTGGTGGGCGATGTCTATGCCTCCAACCACATCGAACTGGCACCGCAGGCCCGGGTCAAGGGCAATGTCTATTACAAGATTATCGAGATGGCGCGTGGTGCCGAGGTCAACGGCAATTTGGTGCACCGGGGCGAGGGGGCGGTCGACACACCGGCGCCGGCCAAGCCGCTTGCCGCTGGGGAACCCGCGCTGGGTGATTCTTGACTAAATAACTAGGGATAACGATAATGGGTGCACTTGGACCCATCCGACTGCTTTGGAGATAGACGATGAGCGATGTTGAGAGCCCACTGATTTTTACCGACAGCGCCGCCGGCAAGGTGAAGTCGCTGATCGAGGAGGAAGGCAACAGCAACCTGAAGCTGCGCGTGTTCGTGACCGGCGGTGGCTGCTCCGGCTTCCAGTACGGCTTCACCTTCGATGAAGCCATCAACGATGGCGACACCACGGTGGAAAAGAATGGCGTGACCCTGCTCATCGACCCGATGAGCTACCAGTACCTGGTCGGCGCCGAAATCGATTACACCGAAGGCCTGGAGGGTGCGCAGTTCGTGATTCGCAATCCCAATGCGACCACCACCTGCGGTTGCGGTTCCTCCTTCTCGACCTGATACCTTTTGGCTGAACATTAGCCCCGGGGCCGCTGCGCGGTACCGGGGCTTTTTGTTTTCAACGGCTTATCCGCCGCCAGCGGCGGGGCTTCGCGCCAGGGGCATATCTGGTATCCTTATGCCCCTTTGTTTCAGTGCTCGGAGGACAGGATGAGCGAATATCTGCCGGGACTTGAGGGCGTTCCTGCCACCCGTTCCAATATCTCCTTCATCGACGGCGAGAAGGGGGTTCTGGCCTATCGTGGCTATCCCATCGAGCAACTGGCCGAGCACAGCTCCTTCGAGGAAACCACCCTGCTGCTGCTGGACGGGCGCCTGCCCACTCCCGCCGAGCTGACCGAGTTCGACGACCATCTGCGGCGCAACCGGCGGGTGAAGTACAACATCCGCGAAATGATGAAGCATCTGCCCACCACCGGCCATCCGATGGAGCTGTTGCAGACCGCGGTGGCCAGCCTGGGCATGTTCTATCCCAGCAACGAATGCCTTACCGATGCCCAGTTGTGCGACGACCTCAACTACATCCACAACATGACTGTGAAGATCATCGCGCGCATGCCGGTGCTGCTCACCATGTGGGAGCACATCCGCAACGGCTACGACCCTATCGCCCCGCGCTGCGACCTCAATTTCGCCGAAAACCTGCTGTACATGTTCAATGGCGAAGAGCCGGATCCGTTGTTGGCGGACATCATGGACACCTGCCTCGTGCTCCATGCTGAGCACACCATCAACGCCTCCACCTTCGCCGCCCTGGTTGCGGGTTCCACCCTGGCCAGTCCCTACGGCGTGGTCGCCGCCGCCATCGGCACCCTGTCCGGCCCCTTGCACGGCGGCGCCAATCAGAAGGTGGTGAGCATGCTCAAGCAGATCGGCTCGCCGGACAAGGTGAAGCCCTGGCTGGAGCAGAAGCTGGCGGCCAAGGAAAAGGTGTGGGGCTTCGGTCACCGCGAATACAAGGTGAAGGATCCCCGCGCCAACATCCTGCAAAAACTGGTGGAGAAACTGGGACGGGAGCGCGGCGTGAGCGCCGAGTTCGAGACCGCCCTGGCGCTGGAGGAGGCCGCCTCCGAGCGGCTGGGGGCCAAGGGCGTGTACCCCAACGTCGACTTCTATTCCGGCATCCTTTATGCCGAGATGGGCATCCCCTCCGATCAGTTCACCTCCATCTTCGCCGTCGCCCGCTCCGCCGGCTGGCTGGCCCACTGGCGCGAGCAACTGGCGGACAACCGCATCTTCCGTCCCACCCAGGTCTACAGCGGCGAGCCGCTGCGGGACTATGTCCTGATCGATAGGCGTTAAACAAAAAGGGGCCGTACGGCCCCTTTTGTTTTCCAGCCCTCTTTATTCGCTAGAGATGGCCGCGGTATATGCCGCCCAGCATCACCGGGTGTGCGGCGCCGGTGACCGCCGGAAGGTTGCCGGGCCTGCCGGCCAGGGTCTCCCGCGCCAGCCAGGCAAACGCCATGGCCTCCACCGCCTGCGGGTCCACGCCGAGTTCTGCCGTACTGAGTACCGCGCGCGGCCCGAGGAGCACGGCGAGTCGCGCCATGAGCGCACTGTTGTATACCCCGCCGCCGCATGCCAACACTTCCCTTGCCCCTGCCGCATATTCCACAACCGCCCGTGCCACGCTCGCCGCCGTTAGTTCCAGCAGCGTGGCCTGCACATCCTGCGGCGTTTCCGTGCCGTCGAGCCGGGCATCGAGCCAGGCCAGATTGAACAGCTCACGCCCGGTACTCTTCGGTGGCGGCAGCGCGAAATAGGGTTCGTCCAGCAGGCGCTGCAACAGGCGCGGTGACAATGTGCCGCCGCCGGCCCATCGTCCCGCGGCGTCATAGGGGGTACCGCAATGGCGGGCGGACCAGCCGTCGAGCAGGGCGTTGCCCGGCCCGGTGTCGAACCCGGTGACCGGGAGCTGCGCCTGGTGCGGCAGCACGGTGATGTTGGCGATGCCTCCCAGATTGAGGATGACGCGCGTGTGATCGGGGTGCCGGAACAGGGCGGCGTGAAAGGCCGGTACCAGCGGCGCGCCCTGCCCGCCGGCCGCGATGTCGCGCCGGCGGAAGTCGGCCACGGTAGTGATGCCGGTACGCTCGGCGATGATGTTGGGATCACCCAGCTGCACGGTGTAGGGATGGGGGCCGTGGGGATGGTGACGCACGGTCTGGCCGTGGCTGCCGATGGCCCGGATGTCCGCCGCGGCAGCGCCTGCCTCGTCCAGCAGCCGGCGCACGCTGGCGGCATACAGCTCGCCCAGCATCACGTCCAGTTGCGCCAGGCGGTGCAGCTCGGGGTGGCTGGCATGACTCAGCTCCAGCAGTTCTGCGCGCAGTTCCGGCGGGTATGGGGTGTGGCAGGCGGCACGGATCCGCGGTTGCTCCGCAGCGAAGTCGACCAGCAGGGCATCGACACCATCAAGGCTGGTGCCGGACATCAGACCGATGTAAAGGGAGGCGGCCACCGCAGGGCTTTTTTGCGCGGGTGCAGCCGCTAGCGGGTGTTCATGGCCAGGATGGTCTGCTTCACGGCCTCCAGCTGGGTCAGGCGCATCTGGGCCTGTTGCTGGAACGCTTCGCGGAATTGCGCCGGTATCGGTGCTGCGGTGGGCAGCTTGACCGTCAGGGGATTGCGGTGCACGCCGTTGACCAGGAATTCGTAGTGCAGGTGCGGCCCGGTGGCCACGCCGGTCCGCCCCACATAGCCGATGATCTGCCCCTGCTTGACCCGCGCGCCGGCGCCTAGGCCGGGACGGAAGCGGGACATATGGGCATAAAGCGTGCGGTATGCCCCGCCGTGTTGCAGGATGACCGTCTTGCCATAGCCACCCTTGCTGCCGACGAACTCGATCCTGCCGTCGCCGGAGGCCTTGATCGGCGTGCCTACCGCCGCCGCGTAGTCCACGCCGCGGTGGGGCCGCTTGACGCCGAGCACCGGATGGAAGCGTTCCGGCTGGAAGCCGGAGCTGATGCGGTTGAAATCCACCGGTGAACGCAGGAAGGCCTTGCGCATGGACAGGCCGTCCGGCGTGTAGAAGTTGCCGTTGCCCTGCGGATCGGTATAGCGAATCGCGCGGTAGGTCTGCCCCTGGTTGATGAACTCAGCCGCCAGGATGTTGCCGTCACGCATGTGTTCGCCGTCGAGGTAGTCCTGCTCGTACAGGACCGTGAAGCTGTCGCCGCTGCGGATGTCCAGGGCAAAGTCGATGTCCCAGCCGAAGATCGTAGCCAGCTCCATGATGAGCCCGTCGGACAGCCCGGCCCGCTGGCCGGCGGCAAACAGCGATGTTTCGATGGTGGTGCTGCTGTAGGCGAGGCGGTTCTCAACCTGCCGTGTGATGTGGCGCGCGCTGAAACCATCGTTGGTCCGCTCGACCGCCAGGGTGGTCAGCGGGTCGATGCGGTAGTGCAGGGCGTTCAGCTGCCGTTCGGCGTCAAGCTGGAAGCGCAGCGTCTGGCCGGGCAGAATCTGGCGCAGGGTGGAGGTCATCTTGCGATCGGACTCCATCAGCGCATACAGTTCACGCGGGCTGAGTTTGAGCCGGTCGAAGATTGCCGAGAGGGTGTCGCCGGGCCGTACGCTGACTTCCTGCCAGGAGGAGTCCGGAACCTGCGCCGTTTCTTCCTGCGGGAGGGACGCGGCGGCGGTTGACGGCAGAGGCAGGGTGAGCTGGGCAACCTCGACCTGGCCGTCGGAATGGCGCGTGGCGCCCGCCTCGTCGGCCGGTTGCAGCAGGGCCAGGAGGCCGAAAGCCGCGGCGCCGCAGAGTATCAGGGCATGGATATACCGGTGCCGGAACGGTGCCTTCGGCGCCGGTTGCCCCAGCGATTTACAGTCCCGGTTTAAGATGTTGTTGTAATTCACGGAAATATCTCAGAAAACTTTTCGCTAAATTACCCCGCATCGGGGCCCGGGTCAACGTTGGAATGGCCAGCGTAACAAGGGGCGGCGCGGGGCGTATGGTAACCTAGTCACATTGAATTATGTTCGGGAGAGGGGAATGACCAAGGTTGAGGAAGCGTTTGAACTGCTCAAACGCGGTGTCCATGAAATCCTGCCGGAGGAGGAACTCAAGGCCAAGCTGAAGGAAGGGCGTCCGTTGCGTATCAAGGCCGGTTTCGATCCTACCGCGCCGGACCTGCACCTCGGCCACACCGTGCTCATCAATAAGTTGCGCCAGTTCCAGGAACTGGGTCATGAGGTGATGTTCCTTATAGGGGATTTCACGGCCATGATCGGCGACCCCACCGGCAAGAGCGCCACCCGCCCGCCGCTGTCGCGCGATCAGGTAATCGAGAACGCCCAGACCTACGAGCAGCAAATCTACAAAATCCTCGACCCGGAGAGGACCCTGGTGATGTTCAATTCCAGCTGGCTCGCCGGCATGTCGGCGGCGGACATGATCCAGCTGGCGGGGCGCCACACGGTGGCGCGCATGCTGGAGCGCGACGATTTCAGCAAGCGTTACGGCAGCGGCCAGCCCATTGCGGTACATGAATTCCTCTATCCCCTGATTCAGGGCTACGACTCCGTGGCCATGAAGGCGGACGTGGAGTTGGGCGGGACCGACCAGAAGTTCAACCTGCTGGTAGGGCGCCAGCTGCAGGACTCCTATGGCCAGAAGCCCCAGGTGGTGATGATGATGCCCATCCTGGAGGGGCTCGACGGCGTGCAGAAGATGTCCAAGTCGCTGGGTAACTATATAGGCATTCATGAAGCGCCCGACGAACAGTTCGGCAAGCTGATGT
>Ga0299912_10000106_pt1 | contig 95030 bp, 91 predicted proteins | sample RVTome_2_FD_207667 | JGI IMG/M metagenome (GOLD analysis project Ga0299912, IMG submission 207667) | Soil microbial communities from uranium-contaminated site in the Upper Colorado River Basin, Wyoming, United States - RVT95D214 (version 2) ... | reverse complement strand
CACAAAAGACGACAATGACCGCGATGATGACTGCGTCGATTATCTCCCCCTTTTCAGGGTCAATGAAATACGTGACAACTGAAAGTGCGATGGCAATGAGCAGGATGATGATGAGGATATTCTTGAATTGATTGATGAAGAGGGTGAAAGGAGAAATTCCCTTTTCCTTTTTCAATTCATTGTAGCCATATGTTTCAAGGCGTTTGCGTGCCGCCTCGCCGGTTAAACCCTTATGGGCATCGGTCTTTAGCTCCGTTAGTACCTGTGCTGGCTTCATCGCATGCCAGGTTGTCCGTGCAGGCTTTTTGGCCATCTTCTCACTCCTCCTCTATTGCTGGTTTTTTTGCTCCAAAGACAAACATACAAAGGCCCTGAGATATGACCAGATACCTATCCATACCGGTACTGGACCCCAAAACCTCCCCTCGGGTAGCTCCAGGCAAGGGCCCCACAGGGGCAAACCACCCGGCAGCTGCCGCACTCCAGGCAGCCTGTATACTCTATCAGGATTTCTCCTGACTCCTCGCTGATTGAATAGAGCCCTGCCGGACAGATGCGGAGGCACGGTTTGAGCTCGCACTGCCGACAGATCTCTTGGCGGATGATGATATGGGCTTCCTCGTCGTTCTTAAATATATCAACACTGAGCTTAGAAGCCGGGTCCATCATATCCTCCTGAGCATCAAAAGATCCTTGAGGGCCTGAAGGTTGAGCACCCCCTGCCTTGCCCCCTTCCATACGGTGGTGGAGATCCGCTGCTTGGGCCCCTCCCCTATCCAGAAGATCTCCTCCAGGATCTTGCAGGCCCACTGGGGATACAAGCCGGTCATCCGGGGGTTCTCCAAGGCCTCCAGACTATGCCGGAAGGTCTCCATATCCTTCAGCACAAAGCTCTCCTTGAGCAGGGTTTGATAAAGGGCAAGGGTCGAGGCGGAGAAATCACCCCTTTCCTTGGCCTTTTTGACGGTCTGGGCAGCCATATACCCAGAGGCTATCGCGAACTCCATCCCCCGCACAGTGATACCCATATTAAGGGCGAGGCCCGCGGCATCCCCCACCACGACGATCCCGTCACCATAGGGCTTCGGCAGGGGTTTATTGCCGCCCTCCGGGATGAGGTGGGCGGAGTACTCGGCCAATTCTCCGCCCTTGATAAGGTGCGCTATCTCTTGCCGCTCTTTAAACGCCTCAAAGATCCGATGGGTTTCCAGGGGGGGCTTGCTCTCTAAAAAAGATTCTATCCCCAGCACCAGGCCGAGGGAGAGGGTTTCACGATTGGTGTAGAGGAACCCGCCGCCGAAGAGCCCGGGGGTGATGGCCCCGAAAAAAAGGTGTGCTGCGCCCTCGCCGGGGTTCAAGCCGAAGCGTTCCTCGATGACCTCTGGTGCAAGCCTGATGACCTCCTTGAGGGCCACTGCGGCATGGCACGGAGCTAATGGTCCCCGCAGGCCTGCCTGCTCAGCCATCAAGGAGAGGGTACCGTCAGCAGCGATGACCACATCGGCTCGGATCTCCTCGCCGTCGGACACCACGCCGACTATCCGACCATCATCTTTCATGAGGTCAATGACCCGACGCTGCGGCACCACAAATCCCCCTTTTTCTACCACCCGTTCCCCAAGCCATTTATCGAACCGTGACCGCAGGATCGTATAGCTGTGCGCAGGGCTTTCACGGAACCTATCCGAGGTGAACTGCATGGTGAGGGAGGAGCCCTGCCCCAACATGGTGATCACCTCTTTGGTGACTGCCCGCTCCAGCGGGGCCGCTTCCCAGAGCTCAGGCAGATAGGGTCGCAGAGGGCGAAGATAGATTCTCCCCCCGGTCACGTTCTTGCTTCCGGGGTGATCTCCCCGCTCCAAGACCAGAACCTGTATGTCCTCTCGGGCGAGGCAGTAGGCGCAGGTCAACCCCGCTAATCCCCCTCCTACCACCACGGCGTCGATGCGTTCCATGGGATTACCCTTTTCCCAGCTCCTTCTTTAATTCATCAATCAAGAGGGGGATGACCTCGAAGAGGTCACCCTGAATCCCACAGTCGGCGTATTGGAAGATCGGGGCGCGGGGGTCCTTGTTGATGGCCACCACCACCTTGGAGGTATCCATCCCCATCACGTGGTGAATGGCCCCTGAGAGGCCCACGGCAAAGTAGAGCTTGGGGGAAACGGTCTTGCCGCTCTTGCCCACCTGGTCGTCATGGGGCCTCCAACCGCTGTCAACCACCCCTCTGGTGGCGCCAACAGTGGCGCCGAGGACATCGGCGAGGTCGTCCAGCAAGGAGAAATTTTCAGCCGCTTTCATGCCGCTGCCGCCGGTGACAATGATCTCCGCCTCGGTGAGGTCAAACCGTTCCCGGGCAACCCTGACCACCTCCAGGACCTCCAGCTTGACCTTTGTGGGATCCACGGCAAGACCCAGCGGGACTATCTTTCCCTTGGGAGGGACCTGCGCCTCGGGAAGAGGAAAGGTATTGGGCCTTACCAGGGCAATCTGCGGTCTGCCCTGGCCACAGACCACGTCAACGAGGGCCTTTCCGCCAAACAGGGGCCGCCTGGCTACCAAGAGGCCATCTTCCCCAAGCTCGAGGCCAAGACAATCCACGGCAATGCCGGTTTTCAGTCTCCCTGCCACACGGGGGAAGAGATCCCTGGCCAAAAAGGTGGCCCCGGCCAGGATGAGCTGCGGCCTCTCCTTTTCCGCCTGATTGGAGATGACCTGAAGATAGACATCGCTATTGTATTGCCCAACAAGGGGATCGTCCCATTGATATACCTTATCCGCGTATGCAGCCAGTGTTTTAGCTAGATTGTCAACCCCTGAGCCGAGCAGCAGGGCAGCCAATTCCACGCCCAAATGCCCAGCCAACTCCCTGCCCTTACCCAAAAGCTCCAGGGTCGTCTTCCTGATCGTGCCATCCTGCTGCTCGGCAAATACCCATACCTCTCCGGCCATCCGTGTCCCCTTGTCTCGCGTCTTACCGATTTCGTATCATAAGGAACGATGCACTCTCCCCCTCCCCCTTTCTTTCTCCCCCACGGGGAGAGTAATGGGATGAGGGGGATGTTTTATCTGAGATAAAACACTAGATTACCTTGGCTTCCTCTCTGAGATAGATGACCAGTTGCCTCACCACATCAGCGGCCGCGCCCTGCATCATGGTGACGGGAGGCCGCACAGGAGGTCGATGATAGCGCACGACCTCTTCCTGGCTTCCTGCCCTTCCCACCTCTGCCTTCGAGAGGCCGATGGCAGCGAGATTGAGTTTTTTGATCTCCGCCCGCGTGGCCCGCATTACGCCCATGACAGGCGGCACCCTGGGTTCATTGAGCCCCTTCTGGGCCGAAAGGAGCACAGGGAATGGGACCTTGATGATCTCCTTGCCGCCCTCGATCTCCCGTTCTACTACCACCGATCGTTTCTCAAGGAAGAGGTCTACCTTGATTACCGAGGTGATGTGGGGGATGTCCAAGAACTCCGCTACCAAGGGGCCCACGATGCCTGAAGAATCATCAAAGGCCTCTCTGCCGCAAAGGATCAGATCATACGCCTTGTCCTTTAGAACTGCGGCCAGGACCGTGGCTGTGGCGTACCCATCCCCTTCTGCGAAGGCAGGGTCTTCCAACAAGATGGCCTCATCCGCCCCCATGGCTATCGCGGTGCGCAGGGCCTCGATCGACCTTTGGGTCCCGAGGGTGATGACCGTCACCGTCACCGTGCCGCTTCCCTGCTGTTCTTTTATCCGCAATGCCTCTTCCACTGCCAGCGAGTCAAAGAAGTTCAGGGTATATCGATCCTCTATTTCGACGCCGGATCCGTCGGCCTGCAGCTTGATCATCGCCTCGCTGTCCGGCACCTGTTTTATTAAAACCAGGATATTCACAGCCATAGCTCTCCTCTTGGATCTTTCAGTTTAGCGCATGCCTCTTCTCTGATCAACCCTGCACAGAAAATAGTAAGGGCCATAAGCCTTTTGCCATGCCCACGGCCCTTCTAAACGCATCTTTGCAGTGATACACCTTTATCATGCAGGCCACGGGAAGTCAACCACTTGTAACTAAAGCTCCCCCTTGATCTTCGCCGCCCCTATTGTATACTGTCCATAGATTACGCACCGAGTGACGATGCTAGGAAAAACTGCAGATATTTCGAGATAAAGCAAGATAATACATGAGAATTATTATATATTACATTTTGCTATTTTTTACCCTCAGTTCCAGTGGATGTGTCGGTCTCAACCAAGATACAGACACCTTATTTCAGGTATCTACGATCAATGCGCTCCTCAATGGGGACTATAACGGTTCAATAACGCTCGGAGGCCTGAAGCGGCACGGCACCTTTGGGATAGGCACCTTCGATGGGCTTGATGGTGAGATGATTGGTTTGGAGGAGCGATTTTATCAGATCAAGGCCGACGGAATCGCCTATCCAGCCCCTGACTCCATGACCACACCTTTTGCCGTAGTAACCTCCTTTGAGGCGGACAAAACTTGGTCTTTACAGGGCCGAATGGACTATGAAGAGTTAACAGGCTATTTGGATGAGCTGATCCCTGATAAAAGCATCTTTTACGCAGTTAAAATAGAAGGCACGTTTCCATATATCAAGGCCCGCAGCGTCCCCAGACAAAAGGAGCCCTATCCTCCCCTTGTCGAGGCTGTAAAGGATCAGACCATCTTTGAATTCCATGATATCAAAGGCACCATCGTTGGGTTCCGATGCCCGGATTCCGTAAAGGGAGGGGTAAATGTCCCTGGGTATCACTTTCATTTTATCACCGCGGACCGAAAGGCCGGCGGCCACCTCCTTGCGTGCCAGCTCCAAGAAGGGACCATCACCATCGACTTCACCTCCCAATTTCATTTGGTATTGCCGCAGCAAAACGGTGCCTCACCTCCTTCCGTACTCAATAAGGATAGGACCGAAGAACTGAAGAAGGTGGAAGGGAAGTGATACTTCCCTCGCTCCCAAACCGGGCATCATCCTAGGCTTAGGAATTATTTCCTTGGGCTTTTTAAGGGTAGGATTGAGGTGCGCAGGATGGTGACAGTATAATCCGGGAAACGCGATACATAATTATTGTATCCGCCGAATTTTGATGATAACCTTGTAACATCCTGCGGTTACAGAGAGGGGGATAATATGGCCAAATCAAAAGATTCCAGAAAAGAAAAGAAGAAAAAGCCACAGAGAACAGCCAAAGAAAAAAAGCTGGCGAAGCTGGAAAAGAAAAAGAACATATATCAGCAGGTTATCTAACGGGTCCAGAGCACAAAAGACCGTTGCTGCGCTTAAAAATCGCTATAAATTCCCAAATTAAGATGGAGGAATGCGTTTGGAAACCATCAATCCGGATCAAAAAAGGCTCCCTGAGATAGTTGCAAAAATACCAAAAGGTCAACCCATCATCATGATCAATTTATTGAAGTTCAGGGAAAAGGCCAAGTACCCGGATGGTTCTCTTTCGTGCTCAGGACGGGAGGCGTATCAAGCCTATACAAAAATCGCATCAAAGACGCTTGCTGTGATCGGTGGTGAAATGTTCTGGCGGGGCCAGGTGTTTGGCTGCCTCATCGCCCCTGAGGGAGAAGCATGGGATGAGGCCATGTTGGTTAAATACCCGTCAATAGAAGCCTTCAAAAAGATGCTGGCGATGCCAGAATACCAACAAGGCGCGGTTCACCGCACGGCGGCCTTGGAAGACTCCAGGTTGATCGCAACGTTGGCAGGGCAGTAAAAGGGACGTTCGTAAAGAAGAACAATAGGGTTGGAACTAGCCTGCTACCACGCCGAGGAGGAATAGTATGGAAAACATAACCTACCCTGAATTTAGCTCCCGTTATCCACTATTGTTGAAGACATTTATGAAAAGACCCGTTGATCTCTATCCGAATGAGATCGGCGTCGTCTATAGAAATCCGATCACTGCGCAATACCAGAGATTTACCTGGCTGGAGTGGTACCGCAGGACATGCCAACTAGCCAATGCACTAAAAGATTCCCTGGGAATAAAACCCGGAACTGCGAATGAACCCGGTGATCGCATTGCGACCCTGGCACTCAATACCCACCGGCACTTGGAGCTATATTATGCGGTCCCCTGCAGCGGCGCCGTCTTGCACCCGGTCAACGTCAGGCTGTCCCCAGAGCATATCGTGTATACCATCACCCATGCCAAAGATAAAATTATTTTCTTTGACGATCTCTTGCTGCCTCTGATAGAAGCGATCTATGAGTACATAAAAGATGTTGTTGAGCAGTTTGTATACATGTCCGATAATCCTGGACTTCCGGAGACAAAGATAAAAAACCTGTATGCCTATGAAGAACTCCTTGGACAACACTCTTCCGACTACGACTGGCCCTATTTAGATGAAGATACCTCTGCAACCCTCTGTTACACGACCGCGACAACCGGTCAGCCCAAGGGCGCGATGTTTACCCATAGGGCCCTGTATCTGCAAACGCTTCACCTGATCGCCCTAGGCAGCTTTGTCAATACGCCCGCATATGAAACCATCAACAGGCGCTTTGGCGAAAATAACGTCGCCATGATCAATATTCCATTGTTCCATATTCATGGTTGGGGGGCACCCTTTTTATGCGTCTTTGGGGCGGCAAAGACCGTACTTCCAGGTACGTTCACGGTGGAAGGTTTTTGTGATTTGGTCCAGACTGAGAAGGTGACGGGGACGGCCCTCGTTCCGACGATGGTCGCGTTGCTAATGGAATATAAGGATCTGAACAAATATGATTTGAGCAGCTTGGTAAACCTCGGAGTCGGCGGCGGCGCTTTGCCGCTCGGATTAAAAAATAAATGTGAAACCATAATGCCTCATTTTAGAATGGCCTCCGGCTACGGCATGACGGAGACGGCACCAGTTACTGTCACGGCCTTTATCAAAAAATATTTGGTGGGCCTGCCAAAAGAAGAGATTGATGAAGTATTGGTTAAAACCGGAATCCCGATACCGGGCATTGAAGTCAAGGTGGTCGATGCAAAAGAGAATCCCGTTCCCCAAGACAACGAGACGCTCGGTGAGATTGTCATACGGGGTCCGTGGGTAATGGAACAATATTATAAAAACCCTGAACAAACAGCTCGGGTCTGGCGTAACGGATGGTTTCACACCGGCGATTTAGCAACAGTGGATGAACATGGTTTTATCACCATCGGCGATAGACAATCAGACGTGATCAGAAGCGGCTCGGAAATGATCCCCACTGTTCTTTTGGAAAACTTGATTTGTCTGGCAGACTTTGTCCTCGAGGCCACGGTAATTGGCGTCCCCGATCCTGTTTGGGGAGAGAGCCCGATGGCGATCATCAAGCTTGCCCCTAGTGCCTCTCAGCTGGAGAAGGATATTATCGAGTTTCTTTACATCCACGGCGTTGAAAAAGGCAAAATAACGAAGTGGATGCTTCCGAAACTCATCGCATTTACCGATGATATCCCGAAAACCAGCGTCGGAAAATACAACAAGCGGGAAATCAAAAAGCAATTGGATAGGTTCTTATCGGTGGCAAAAGAGATGTGAATCCCATGCACGATTATCGAGAGCTATCTCACCAATGGCTTCTCGTGCCTGCGGCTTGACCTTCAAGGCCCTATAGTTAATCGAGTGATTAATTGATGGTATCAGTTCTTCTGCGCACTTTACCGTAGTGTACGAGAGCGTACATGGCGCGAGCACACTGTTCAGGTGTGTCGTAAATCGGTATCCCACCTTCTTTCAGGATGTCTTCTATGACGTCATGTTCCAGACGAACAAATCGAAGACAAATAAGAGGCTTGTTATATTTCTTCGGAAGCGATGCATAGACCTGTGCCCCTTCAAGAGCAATGCGAAGGGGTTTAGAAAGTGAATCGTAATTCCGATCAATCTTGAGAGAACGATCCCAGAGTTGAGGGCTAACCGGCACGTTACTAATAACGCCGTCGATATAATCAAGCTTGAGCAATGACTCTATCATCTCTGCCTCTTGCAGGGCCGTTCGGCTGCTTCCGGCAAAATCAACTGGGTTCTTTGCCGCGGGAGCATGGGGCGGAAGGAGAGCGGTGATCATCGATGACGTCTCTGCATCCAGTTCCGGCAGCTCGAGGCCAAGAGCGGAGCAGGCATCTGCTCCGACAACCCCTTGCCCTCCGCTCCCGAGTATGGCTACGCGGTTGCCGGCGGCCACCGGCAAACCAACAAGCGCCTCGGCCATCTCAAAGAGATGAAAGGACTCATCAGCTTGCAGCAGTCCAACCTGCCTGCACACGCCGTCAAAGATCTTCTCGGAACCTGCAAGTGATGCAGTGTGCGACATGGTAGCCCGCGTACCAGCGGCAGAACGGCCAGCTTTATAAACGACAATTGGTTTTTTCTTGACAACCTGACTGGCGATTGTGACAAACCGTCTGCCGTCTTTTAGCCCTTCGAGATAGAGCACGATAACCTTCGTATCCTCATCGTCCGCAAGGTATTCGAGATAGTCAGATACTTCAAGATCGGCCTGGTTTCCGATACTGATGAATTTGCTCAGGCCGTATCCTTTACTACTGGCGACCTGCGCCATAGCAACGCCAAAGGTGCCGCTCTGCGAAATAAATGCAATAGGACCCGCTTTAGGCGCCTGGGGAAAGCACAAACTGAGCTGTCCTGCGGCGCTCCATATCCCCATGCAATTAGGTCCCACCAGCCTGATACCACCTGAACGCGCTACCTCGACCATGGCCTGTTCAAATCCCCTCCCTTCTTCACCGACTTCGGCAAACCCGGCGCTTATCACCACGGCACCTTTGATGCCCTTCTTGACGCATTCTCGCAAGAGGCCTGGAATAGTAGCCGCCGGCGTGGTCATGACGGCAAGATCAATATCTCCCGGCACCGCAGCTACGCCAGGGTAGGCAGGAAGTCCCAATATTTCATCTTTATTGGGGTTAATAGGGTAAATGGCCCCCTTGAAACCCGTCTTGAGAGGCCTCTCAACCATCAGGTACCCCCACTTTCTGAAGGTATCCGATGCCCCTATAACGGCTATAGATCTTGGTTTGAAAATGCAATCGAGCTCTTCCGCGATCTTCTTTTTCAATTATGGCTCCTCGTTGTGCAAGGAGATACGTTCAGCGCTGGATGGTGTCCATAAGAAGCAAAAAAGGTTATGCCGAAAGGTAGGGGATAGGTTCATTGTGCTGTCTGTTTGTACTGTCCAGCTAGTATAATATTTACATTATTCGGATTCAATCTAATATTGAAAAAAGTCATTATTTCAATTATAATTTAGACAAATTTTTCAACCATTTCTTTCGGCTTCAAATTTTTTGACGGTAAATATAGTAAACTCGCACTCCACACGGCGCTTCGCTTGCGCGGAGTGCTCGCCTTCGCGGGCGGGGCATTAACCCCGACCTTGACCAAAGGGGTCTACAACCCCTTTGGAAACCCCGTTCTAGGGGATTGCATCCCCTTGAACCCCGCTCGCCATTCATCCCCGCTGCAAGCAGCGGGGTATTCTGGCGGGTTTTTATAAATAAGTTAGCGCCGCCCTATTACCACAATTAGGCAGGGAAAAAGTATGAGGCTGCAAAGAGATGAATATAAAGGCGATGGCGGCGTGAACGGTATAATTGAGCGCTTATCTCATACCAGTCGATGTTCTGTTGACACGAGACTCAGCATCTGCAAGGAATTAACCCATGAAGCTCGGTGTGATTGCTGAAAATCTGATCGAGCGCCTCCTGCTGGCGATCAAGCTCGTACCGACTCCCATATTCGATACACAGGTTGCTTTTATGCTGGCGCGAACGGTAATGGCCGGAACTAAACTCGGTATCTTCGAGCCGCTTGCTCCCGGGCCGCTCACCGCCGCCGAGATAGCCGCGCAGTGCCAAACCGATCCCCACGCTACCACCAAGCTCCTCAATGCGCTCGTCGGCGCAGGATATCTCCGTACAAAGAGAGGGCGCTACTCCCTGACACCGGTGGCTCAAAAATGGCTCCTCAAGGACAGCCCGCGATCAATCTATGACAAGATGATGTTCCACTTTACTGAGTGGGAGTGGACGGCAAACTACGAGGCGTATGTACGCAGTGGCAAGCCGCTCAGCATCCACGACATGTTGTCCGATGAGGCATGGGGCGTCTATCAACGGGGGATGCGGGCGGTGGTGGGCTTCCAAGCGTATGAGGTCATGTGGCGCACTCCGATGCCGAAGCATGCGCGCGACATGCTCGACATCGGAGGCTCACACGGGTACTTTTCAGTCGCCTTTTGCCGCCGTTATCCCGGCCTGCGCGCAGTCGTCCTCGACCTCCCCGAGGCAGTCAGACACGCTGCGCCGATCCTGGCCAAGGAGGGGATGGGTGACCGCGTTGTGCATCGGGTCGGCAACGCGCTCACGGACGATTTGGGAAGCGATGCATGGGACCTAATATTGATCTCGCAGTTTGTTCACCACTTTGACGATGCCACGAATCGAGAGCTGGTGCAGCGGGCAGCGCGCGCGCTTTGTCCTGGCGGGATTCTAGCGATTCAGGATGTGCTCCCTCCATCCACGGGCAAAGATGACGCACTTGCCTTGCTCGCCGATCTCTACCTAGCCAACACGAGTCAGTCGGGCAGCAGGTCATTCGAGGAAATGGCGGATTGGCAACAAGCGGCAGGTTTGGTCCCCAGGAAGCCCGTTCGCTTCCGTTCGCTGCCCGGCTTCGGGCAGCAGGCGGCGATGAAACCGGCGCGATGATGGACAGATAATATAGAGCTACTCTCGTTTACAGGGAAAGGCAGGGAAGGAGAAAAATGAGCACAGTCACGCTTATAGAGACAGCTGACCGCAAACAAGGGGTTGTTGAATCACTAAAATCCCTCGACATCAACACAATAAAAAATAAAGAGATCCTCGTTAAACCTAATTTCAACACCGCCGATCCGCCACCGGGTTCTACCCATAACGACACTCTCCTTGCCCTTATCGATCAACTCTGGACAATGGGCGCTAAATCTATCTCTCTCGGCGAAAGAAGTTTTCCTGTTACACAGGAAGTGCTCGCGCAGAAGGGTGTTCTACCGCTGTTAAAGGAGAAGGATGTTAAACTTATCGACTTTGATGAACTTGGCGAAAAGGATTGGATAGAATATAAGCCAAAGAATTCTCACTGGACAAATGGATTTAGAATTGCCAAGCCGATACTTGACGCCGAATGCCTTGTGTCGACATGCTGCTTAAAAACTCACCAGTTCGGCGGCGTATTCACGATGTCTCTAAAATTGCATGTCGGCGTTGTGCCAACATTCCGGCATGGTTATAAATACATGCAAGAGTTACATCAATCGCCCTCTCAACAGGAAATGATCGCCGAGATTAATGAGCCTTTTTCGCCGGATATCATTTTGCTTGATGGCATTGAGGCCTTTGTTGACGGCGGTCCAGCCACGGGAAAGAGGGTCGCGGGAAATGTTTTCCTGATCTCCGACGATCGGGTTGCTCTCGATGCAGTAGGCGTAGCCATACTAAAGCACCTCGGGAGTAACGATGCTATAATGCAAAACAAGATATTTGAACAAAGACAGATAGTCAGGGCCGCTGAATTGGGAATAGGCGCGCAGTCTCCCTCGGCAATAGAATTGGTTGCTGCAAATAAACAGAGTGTGAAATACCGGAATGAGGTTAATGAGATCTTATCGAATGGTTAAGTGTTGCAGTTGCCTAACCTGCTTATTAACCTGATAAGTGTTTCAGTGCGCTCAACATCTGTAGGTCACGGGCAACATAAATTTAGGTACCCTGCCCTTCTATCATTAACCCCCTATACGGCGGCAGATCTCGCTTACCAGTGCATAGATGGCATCGAGGGGTAGGTGCCGCTCGATAGATGCATCAAAGAGCACACTGAGCCTGGCGGGAAATTCTTCATCACCCTGCCACAGGACCATGACCACCGGAATACGGGGGAGGGCCGAAAACCGCAACCCCGCATCGCCGTAGCCCTCTTGTGTCGCCCCCAGGGATAATCCTTTATCGAGAAACCCTGTGGGATCCATTCCATATCGTTCTACCAGGGGCTCTACCGGAAAGCGGTGTGCCCCTTGAAAAAAGGTCTTTCCCCCCTTCAAGCTACTCCCTGCCACGAGCCTATGGGCCAGCGGTATCTCTTGGGCGTTGAGCAGGTAGGTGATGAGGATCACCTGCAGGTCTATGAAGGGAGCAGCAGACGAAGCCGAGCCAGGGAGCAGTTCAACGTTCTTGGCTCGGAGGCTCACTCGATAGCGCTCCTGCAAAAATGATATGACATAGGAGCCGCCGGTATCATCGAATTGCGCACCACTGCGCCAGCATAGATCTGTGGGGTCTGCCTGAGAAAGGCGCTCCCAGATGGAGGGGTGCACGCTATGCACGGGTTCGCTCATCGCTTATGTCTGCAAGAACGGGCCCTACCCTGCGGCATGGATGCACATATGCCACAAGACAGAGCCCGGCAGAGATGACTATGGCGGATTTCATACCTTATGCCCGCCAGCCGTCGCTAGCCCATACCTATCTCCCTGAAACGACGGTAAATCGCCTGTGCGCCCTCGACAATCTCCCAAACGACCTCCTGAACGCTCTTGAGATCATCAATCAACCCGATTACCTGACCGCAGGCGATGATACCGGCATCAGGGTCACCATCCTCGAGGGCCTTCAATCCCATTTGGCTGCTGATGACGGTGAGCAGCTCTTCCAGGGTTGCACCGCGCTGCTCCATCTCGAGGGCGTGCATGGCTAACTGGTTTTTGATAACGCGCGACGCGTTCTGGATCGATCGTGCGATGATCATGGTGTCAAGTTCCGTGGCCTGGAGCAATCGCTCTTTGATCTGCTGATGCGCCCAGCACTCGTGGGTGAGCATAAATCGCGTGCCCATGAGGACACCCTCGGCACCCAGCGCAAGGGCAGCCATAAAGCCCTTGGCATCACAGATACCTCCGCCGGCAACCACGGGGATCTTCAGCACCCTGGTGGCCTTTTGTATGAGAATGAAGGTGGTGACATCATCCATGCCGGGGAGTCCCCCGCACTCAAACCCCACCAGGGTCACCGCATCAACCCCTATGTTCTCGACTTTCTGCGCGAACCGCACGGCAGGCACCTTGTGGATGACCTTAATCCCAGCCTCTTTGAGTCGAGGTAGATACGGTTCGGGGTTGCGACCAGCGGTCTCCACGCCCGCCGCGCCTTCTTCAATAATCACGTCAAAGTACTCTTCTGTCCGGTCACCTGCGGCGAGCCGAGGAAGCATCGAGACATTTATGCCGAAGGGTCTATCGGTCAACTCTTTGCACTTGCGTATCTCTGCCCGAAGCTTTTCTCCGCTCCCGCAACTGAGGGCCGTAATGATCCCAAATCCCCCTGCATTGGATACCGCTGCTGCAAGCTCTGCCGTGGAGAGCCACAGCATGCCACCCTGGATGATGGGATACTCGATACCGAGCATCTCGGTAATACGTGTCTTGAACATAAGCGCCTCCTCACGAATGGCCTAACAAGAAGTGTTCTGGCTGATCACCATTGTCACTCTCTCCTTCTCTAAGAGATAATCGACGTACCACCTAAGCCGTTTCACCCTTCCCTTCCCCAGGAGAGATTTGATGTTTCAAGGGGCAGATACCCTGGCTGTTGCCACGGCCGACGGCTAGCATTCTCCCAGACATATCTCATGATGAGTCGGTAGGCCATCCTTTTGAAAGGATTTCCGTTGAAGAGCGCACCCAACAGAATCCGGGGTTGCGTATAGTATTTACGCAGGTACTTCTGCTGCAGCCTCCATACCTCATCACTGCGCAGATACTTGGTGGGGACAATGGGATGCATGAAATCATAGTTGCCGTAATCCCTCTCCTCAATAAGCCCTTGTTGCCTTGCCTCCTCGTAGTAGCGGGTCCCGGGCAGGGGTGTGGTCATGGTGAGTACCAAAAAATCGCCCTGTCTCTTCACAAAACCAAATATCTCCTGCAGCGTCTCCTCAGAGTCGTACCAATCGCCGAACATCACGTTGGTCATCACCATGATGTCGTTGCGTTTCAAGATGTCGATGGCCTCTTGCGCCATCTCTCTGCCCTGCCTCTTCTGGTAGTGATCGAGAACCCGGGGGTTGATGCTTTCCACCCCCAACATCACCTCATAGAGGCCGAGCCGTTTGAATTCAGGCATGAGGTCGGCATCGCGGATGATATCCCTCAACCTCGACTGGAACCAAAAATCCACCTTCATACCTGAACGCCCGAGCACCTGGAGAAATTCTTCTACTCTGGTCCTGCTCCAGTTAAAGGTATTCTCATTAAAGACAAAGAGGGACTTGCCGTAGCTTCGGTGCAGATAGCGCATCTCTTCTACCACCATTGCCCCGCTCCTGCCGCGCCACCTCCCCCCCCAAAACTGCGATTCGGAGCAATAGGCACACGAATCACCGCACCCCCTGCTGGTAGAGATGCCGAAGGCCCGCCTGCCCATACCATGCCAGTAATAGGCGTCGGCCTCCATATCCAGGAGGTGATATGCCGGCATGGGAAGGGAGTCGAGGTCCTTGGCCAGGCCCCTCGAACCAGTAAAGACGACCTGACCATCCAGACGAAAAGCCAGACCCGGGATATCATCTACGCTCTTCTCTCCTTGCTCAAGACGGGTGGCAAGTTCAACGAAGGTAACCTCCCCTTCTCCGGTGATAATGTAGTCCAACCCCTCGACCTCGGCCAAGACCTCCTCTGCCAGCAGGCTGAAGTGTCCCCCACCAGCCACGATTACGGAGTCGGGGGAGATTTTTTTGGCGAGCCGAATGGTTTGTAGGGCCTCGGGCGAGAGGCAGGTAGCAGAGCAGGTCACCCCGATGAGATCGGGTTTGGCAGCCTCGATCCTCCTGGCAAGCTCCTCCCATGGATCGGGAAAGGTGGTGCAATCGAGGATCTCGACAGAGAATCCCGTCCGCGCTTGCAGATAGGCTGCGACACTCAGCAGGCCGAATGAGGGGGTCCACATCCTGAGCCCGGGGAAGAGTTTATGGGGAGGGTCCACAAGAAAGATATGCATCGTCACATCCCGAGATAGGCAAACATCCGCTCAAGTCTTTGCTTTGCCTCTGGGGGAATCTGATAGAGCATCGTCCCCTTTAGGTCGGTGAGGACATGGGTGGTGTTGCCTTCGGCGAGCATATCGTTATCACGCATCACCGTGTAGTGGAATATCAACTTGGCCGTCTCACAGCGCTGCATGGTGATCCGGACAATGACCACATCACCATAGTGGGCAGGCAGTCTGAATTTGCAAGAGAGATCAACCACCGGGGCCATCAGGCCCATTTCCTTCAGTTGCTCAGGGTCCAGACCGAAGCGGGACGCAAATTCATTTCTGCCCACCTCGAACCATGATACGTAGTGGCCGTGCCAGACCACCTGGTAGGAATCAACCTCGCAAAAACGCACCGTCAGTTGAGTTTCATAAGGCATCTTGCACCCCATACGATAGAGCCTTTACATCCCTGTCGATCCAACGGATCAACTTGGTAAGGGCATTATCCGGTCCCATCTCTACAAAGCACGTCACATCCTGGGAGAGGAGATGCTGAACGCATCCCTCCCAGTCAACGGGTCTGTAGAGCTCTTCTACTAAAAAACTTCTGATCTCGTCAGGATCAATCAGGTGCTTCCCGCTCCAGTGGCCCACGAGGGGGGTTTGGGGGGGTTGGATATCAAAGCCCGTCATGAATTCGCGTACGTCTTCCGTTATCGACTCCAGCAAGGGCGAATGCAAGGGGGCGGTAAAGGTGAGGCGGTTGACGGAGATGGCCCCGTGCTTGAGAGACAACTCAATGCCCCGTTCCAAGGATGCCGCATCACCTGACAGGACAAAGTGTCGAGAACCATTCACATTGGCCACATAGAGAGCGCCATGTACCTCTGCGCATATCCGCTTAATCTCTTCAGCCTCAAGCCCAATAACCGCGGCCATGCCTCCGGGGCGCTTCTCGCCGGTCTGCTCCAAGATGAGGCCTATCCCCTTGGCTATCTCCAAGCCGTCCTCAAAGGTCACGGCCTCAGCCGCCACCAAGGCGGCATAGATGCCCATGCTGTGCTCAGTGATAAAATCCCATTTGCCTCCCTTTCTGCGATAGCGGTCAAAAGCGATCATGCTCAAGAGATAGCTCGTCACCTGTAATTTAAGATTGAGGTAGCGATCTTCCTCCTCTCGTTGAAAGAAAAAAGAGGAAAGATCGAAGCCGGCTCTCTCCCATGCCTTTTCCAAAAAAGGGTGGGGGAGATTATATCCTCCCCCACTTCTTGTACCTATCTCATCGGGTACCCTGCTCAGCTGGCCAGGGAAACAGAGGGTCACTTTCCCCGCATTATGATGCACCATCAGCTGCTGCTACTTCTCTTCCATGATTATCAACGATATATTGAGCAATGGCCCTGACCGACTGGAAGACCTTCTTGCCCACCTCAGCATCAGGGATGCTGACCCCGTACTCCTTTTCCAAGCCAATGACCAGCTCCAGGGCATCGATGGAGTCAAGACCCAACCCTTCCCCAAAGAGCGGTGCATCGGTACTAATGTCTTCGACTGCTATCTCCTCCAATTTGAGCCTCTCGATGATCAACTTTTTGACGTCCGCGATCAGCTTCTCTGTAACCCCTGTCATCTTTCTTTGTCTCTACCTCCTCGTGGCTCACACAGTATAGCAAAATAACAGAAAAAGCGGGATAGTTGCAAGACGTTTTGTCCGGAATTCCTCCGACGAAGATACTCAAAAAAGGGTGGAAGGTTTTTCGGCTGTGATCCCTGTTCTATAGATAACGCCGCAAAGGCTTCTTTCGCGTGAATATACCTCTCTTCCCTTTTACTCTGCACGAGAGGGCATACAAGAAAAGTGATGCACTTCGTCTCTTTTTTTACAATAAAAAGGGGGGCTCCCTTCGCCATTAACTGAAACTGTGGATAAAGCAATGGGTTAGGTGGTATGCTCCATTTCTTCCACCGAGAACCCCATACCCTTAAGCTGCGCAATTAATTTATCGACATCCTCGGAATTGAGATGCAGGACAAAATCATTCTTTCCGGCCCCAGTCGACGTAAGAGAACAGAAGCTCTTCACCTCGATATCAGCTTTCTTCACCGTATCGAGCACCTTTTGTAGCCCTTCGGCTTCCGCTGCGCCGTGGACGATTATCCGCTTACCAGCCTCGCCAATGCCTAAAAGGGGATTCAGTATTTTATAAAAGAAGTCATTCGTGGTTACCATGCCCACAACCTTATCTCCCTCCACGACCGGCAAACAACCAACTTTATTTATCTGGGCTAAGGCCGCAGCCTTTTCAACGCTGGTATCAGGCGAAACCGTCACCACCTTCTTCACCATGATCTCCTTGACAGTCAACCTTGAAAGGAGATAGTGGAGCTCCCCTCGGCTAAAAGAGGTAGCGTTCGACGGACTGGCCTTTAAGAGGTTATCCTTGGTCACCAACCCCACCAGTTTCCCCTTATCAACAACTGGCAGACGCTCGAATTTGTGAAACCCCATAATTCGCTCGGCCTCTAAAACCGGCGTATCGCTGGGGATGGTAATCACATTGTGCGTCATGATATCACGAATCAGCATCTTTCTCCTCCCGCTACAGCTTCTGTTCTTTCTACCATTTCAGTGAGACGGTGTCAATGAGAAATCATAGGCCGAAGGTTTTTGACGCACCGAGTATCTTTGAGAGGGGAAAGGGCACGAAGCATAGACATATTTCCCCTTGACCAATAAGCGCAATTTTCCTATTATATTATACCTGTATTTGCAATCAAAAGAGAGATTTTCATCAGTGATAGCCAGTTTTTACAAAAGCTGCAAGGAAAAGATGAGGAGGTCGTTTACATGGAATGGGGGATGAAAAACCGTCTGTCGCAATTGATACAGCCTGATGGCCACTGTTTCTTTTTGCCCATAGATCACGGCTACTTTCAAGGACCCACCCAGAGGCTGGAGAAGCCGGGAGAAACAGTGAGGCCCCTCCTCCCGTACTGCGACGCCCTCTTTGTAACGCGCGGCATCTTGCGGTCGTGTATAAATCCTACCACGAGCACACCGATCATCCTCAGGGTGTCGGGAGGGACCAGTCTTGCGGGAAAAGATCTGGCTCATGAGGGCATTACTACTTCTGTCCGTGAAGCCGTCCGCCTCAATGCGGCTGCCGTGGGGATCTCCATCTTCGTCGGCAGCGATTACGAGCATGAAACGCTGTTAAACTTGGCCAACCTCGTGAATGAATGCGAAGAATATGGCATCCCTGTCATGGCAGTGACCGCCGTGGGCAGAGAGTTGGAAAAGAGGGAGGCCCGCTATCTGGCCCTGTGCTGCCGCATCGCTGCCGAGTTGGGCGCACGGGTCGTGAAGACCTACTGGTGTAAAGATTTCGACAAAGTCGTAGATACCTGTCCCGTGCCCGTGGTCATGGCGGGCGGCCCCAAGTGCAAGACGGATCTTGAGGTATTCGAGTTTGTCTACGATGGTATGCAGAAGGGAGCTATCGGTGTAAACTTGGGCCGCAACGTCTGGCAAAACAAACACCCGGTGGCCATGACCAGGGCCCTGCGCGCCATCATCCACGAGAACGCTACGGCTGACGAGGCTCAGAACCTGTTCAACAGCGTGAAAAAAAGCGAGTAACGGACCCGGACTTTCCAGGGGGGAATAGCAAAGAGAAGGTCGCCAAGCAGCGTGCTTTCATGGGACTGCACCTTTTGTTTCACCCTTTACCGAATAATCAAAAACGGTTTTTGAGAGGAAGATAGCGTGCGCGTGGTGATGTACTACAATAACCAGGACGTGCGCCTGGAGGAGATGCCAACGCCTCAGATTGGCCCTGGTGAGCTCTTGGTCAAGGTGTTGGCCAGCGGCATCTGCGGCAGCGACGTCATGGAATGGTATCGCATCAAAAAGGCCCCTCTCGTGTTAGGCCACGAGATCACCGGAGAGATCGCCGACGTCGGAGAGGGTGTTGATTGTTACCATGTCGGCGACAGGGTCTTCGTCTCCCACCACGTTCCCTGTAATACCTGCCGTTATTGCCTGCATGGCCTGCACACGGTCTGCGAGACCCTGCACACCACCAATTACGATCCTGGTGGCTTTGCCGAATATCTGCGGGTGCCGCCGCTCAATGTGGATCGGGGCGTGTTTTTACTCCCCGATGAGATATCGTTCGAAGACGGCACGTTCATCGAACCCCTAGCCTGCGTCATCCGAGGGCAGCGGCTGGCGCGTCTGCTTCCGGGTCAGGCAGTCCTTGTCCTCGGCAGCGGTATCTCCGGGCTGCTTCACGTGGCCATGGCCCGCGCTTCAGGGGCAGGGCGCATCATCGCGACGGACGTCAGCGAATACCGGCTGCATGCGGCGCAACGCCTCGGGGCCGATTGCGTCATCCATGCCGAAGAGGATGTTCCTGCCCGCTTGCGTCAGGACAACGACAATAGACTGGCCGATCTGGTCATCGTCTCTACCGGGGCCTTTCCCGCTTTTTCTCAAGCCTTGCAATCAGTGGATCGCGGGGGAACGGTGCTCTTCTTCGCGCCGACAGGGCCGGGGATGGCGCTCCCCGTTCCCGTCAACGAGTTTTGGCGCAAGGGGATCACCTTGATGCCCTCCTATGGCGGCAGTCCCCAGGATATCTGCGTGGCCATCGATCTGATCCGTGCTCGTCGGGTGCCGGTACATGAGATGATCACCCACCATTTGGGCTTGGCGGAGACAGGATTGGGTTTCCGTCTGGTGGCACAGGGGGGTGAATCCATTAAGGTAATCGTAGAACCGCAGCGATAAGGTTAACTCTAAAACCGCACAGGGAGGAAAAAGATGAAAAAAGGCATGAAGATTACGGGGATTATCCTCCTCTCTTTTGTACTGCTCGTGATCGCAGCAGCATTTATCCTCCCCTACCTCGTCAGCCTGGATAAGTACAAGGGGATGATCGAAGAAAAGCTGGAGCAGGCCCTGCAGCGAGATTGCTCTATCGGAAAGCTGCGTATTACCATCCTCCCGACCCTGGGGGCCAAGATAGAAAACGCGGTCATCTCCAATCTTCCGGCATTCTCTCAGACCCCTTTGCTCTCCCTGCAGGCCCTCAAGGTCAGGGTTAAGATCATCCCGCTCCTGTTCGGGCGAAAGGAGATTGCCGGGCTCACCCTCAGCCGCCCCGTGGTCTTCATCGAGAAGGACCCGCAGGGAAGGCTGAATATCCCGTACATGGAAGAGAAGGGTACGACGGAGAGAAAAGGGCGGCTGGAGAGCGGAAAGATAAAGACGGATGAGTCAAAGGCCCTGCAAGGTCTTTATCTCTCGAAGGCCTCAATCAAAGGGGGCAGATTCATCTATCTGGATAGGAGTACGACACCTGCTAAGCGGACCGAGATCGAGGAGATTGATTTGGATTTGCGTGACCTCTCCTTGAACAAGAAAATACGGTACAATCTTTCTTTGCAATGGTCGCCAGGGAAGATATCGCTTAGTGGATGGGTGGGACCCTTGGGCAAGACCATCGATCTGAAAGATATCCCCTTGGAAGGACGTCTGCAGGCGGATTTCCCCGACCTTAGTGCCTTCATGAAAAAGCTGTCAGGAGGTCAGGAGAACACTATGCAGGGGGCTTTGAAGGCCGGCCTGAACTTCGGCGGAAATATGGGTTCTTCCATCAAGGTCAAAGGTGAGGTCCTCCTGAAGCGCCTTTCCCTCGGAGAAAAGGGGGCGAGGGCCATCGAGGATCTCGATATCACGTTGCGACCTGAGGCCGACCTTTCCAAAGGGGCAAATCAGTTGCGACTAAACGCCGCCCTTCTGATAGATAAGACCTCCATAGTGATAGATGGTCAGTTCAAGGATCTTCAGGGCAAGCCCGTGGGTAAGATGACCTTCTCCGCTCCACAGGGAATTAATCTAGCTGATGTGGGCCCAAAATTCCCCTCTTTAAACCAGGCAGTCAAGCTGAGAGGGATCATGGCCTTCACAGGAGATCTCATAGTCCCGGCCCAAGGCACCCCGCTCCTCTCGCTGGAGGCCAACTCCTCGCGCATAGAGGTCGCGCTGGCTGAACAAAAAAAGGGGGCAAAAAAAGAGACCCCTCCCAAGAAGAAACCGACAGGGGAAAAACAGACTGCAAAGCGCATCCCCCTCGATGGGCGAGGAAGGGTCATGGTCAAGCAGGGGACGTTCCAGGGGTCCGAGTTTCACAACTTCCTCCTGACTGCTGAACTGAAAGGTGGCGAATTGAAGATCACACGGTTCACCTGTGCGGTCTTCGGGGGGATAGTGGAAGGGGACGGCAGCTACAATATGGCGCAGGAACCCTCTCCATTCCGCATGAAGACCAGAGTAACGGGGGTGGATGCTAATGCCCTCTTGAGCAGCCTCGCCTCCGCCAAAGGGATGATGAAAGGAAAAATTAGCGGAGAGGCTGCTCTGGGAGGTGCAGGGCTCTCCCTCGACACCCTCAAGAAATCGCTCACTGGCACGGGAAAGATTCAGATAAAGGATGGTGAGCTTACCGGGCTGAATCTCATCAGCGGCATAGTGCAGGCCCTGGGTGGAAAAGGAGGTGAAAAGGAAAAGACCACCTTTGACGACCTCACCTCTTCCTTTACCATCCAGAATGGCATGGTCACGCTCCCCAATATCCTCATCTCCCAAAAGGACGCGGCCCTCAAACTACAAGGGAATATCGGCCTAGACTCAACACTCAAGATGGAAGGTGAGGCCCATCTGCCCACCTCGGTGACCGGCGACCTAACTGGTAAAGGATGGCGATTTTTTGCGGATGACAAAGGACGCCTCACCATCCCCTTTACTTTACACGGAGCGCTGGAGGACCCCAAAGTAGGGATCAGCACGAAGCTTCTTGAGCAAGGGGTCAAGGGCGCCCTGGAGGAATTCATACAAAAAAGACGTCGCAGATAGGCTAACCAGTAAAATACATTGTTTTTATTACATAATTCCAAATACTCGCTTTACAGATCATTTCTCATTGTTCAATTACCTAGGTGAAGGGGAAAAAGATGAAAAAATTAATGCTGTTTATTCAAGTTTTAATCATTAGTTCGGTGATATCTTGTCCAGTGGTACAGGCATGCACGACATTCGTTTTGCAAAAGGGAGAACGAATAGTATATGGCAGAAATTTCGACTGGTTCCTCAGTGACGGAATGGTAGTGATAAATAAAAAAAATGTATCTAAAAAAGGATTATTGTCCAGCTCGCAAGGTGCTTTAACGTGGGTATCCAAATATGGAAGTATTTCCTTTAATCAATATGGTAAAGATCTGCCGATGGATGGCATGAATGAAAAGGGACTTGTAGTTGCGCAAATGTGGCTTGAGACTACAGAGTGGGAACCCCCGGATTCCCGCTTATCTATCACTCCGCTTGAATGGATACAATACCAGCTTGATAATTCGGCCAGTGTAAAAGAAGTAATTAAAAGTCATGCAAAGATAAGAATAGATGGAACAAACTCAGCCCCCTTGCACTTTCTTGTGTGTGATAAATATGGCGGCGCGGTCGTGATCGAGTTTCTTGAAGGCAAGGCAGTGTATCACAAGAAAAAAAAACTGCCCTTCGTAACGCTTACCAACAGCACTTATTCAACATCACTTAAATTTTACGCGGCAAATGAGACAGAGAAAGCCAACATGACTCAAAGGGTATCGGGAAATTCATTAGAACGCTTTGACATAGCGGCTCACATGCTGAATGATTATAAACAGCAAAGCGCCGTACCCATTGAAAAATATGCTTTTGCGATTTTATCTGCGGTGGCTCAAGGACATACGCAATGGAGCATTGTCTACGACATCAATAATCTTCAAGTGTACTTTAAAACGCAAAAAAAACCAGCCATCAAAACCGTTATATTGAAAGATTTCAATCTGAATTGCGATACTCCATCAAGAACCATTGATATTGATGCACAGGAAGTGGGTGATGTCAGCAAGTGTTTTATAGACTATTCTACAGAAAACAATAAAAAGCTAATTTTTTCAGTATATAAAAAAACACCCTTTTTATCGCAAATGCCGGATACTATATTGGAGGCCCTTTCCAAATGGCCTGAGTCTCATCATTGTACTACGGGATCAATGCACTAATATATGTGTGCACCAGTGGACAAAGGGTGAAGGTTTTTCACTGATAACCAGGGTCGGCTCACCATCCCCTTCACTCGCAAGGAGGATATAAAAGATTCCAAAGTCGTGATCTACTCGAAGCTCATCGAGCAAGGGGTTAAGGGGGTGTTAGATCAATACCTGCAAAAAAGACGCCGCAAATAGACTATATGAGACATACCTAAATTACCAGAGAGGTCTTCAGGAGAGGGGAAAAGAATGGGGTATGCCTACAACTTCGGATCAAGCCCTGGAGAACCTCGCAATGCTACAGGATTACCGGCGTGCAGCCTTTGGGAAAGAGAATGCCGATATTATCTTCGGGGCCAGTGTGGAGGCCCAGGAATATGCCATCAGGCGTAATGCGATCGTCTATAACGACAACCTCTATGCTGCCCAAAAGGGGCAATTACTGAAAGAGTTGAACAGCGACATGTGGGGTGACGAATTAACCGCTGATGCCGATGTCCCGACGTATACGCGCTACCAGGAGAAACTTCAGTTCTATAAAGAAGGATATGGCAGAGTTGCGCACTGAAGAGGAAAAGCAGGCCTTTTTACAGCACCTGCGCATGGAGGTATTTGACCCGGTTCAAAGACAGCGGCTCGAACAAGTCGACCGTGCCATCGCCGAAGAAAAGATGATCAAGGAGCAATACCTTGCCAAAGAGAGAGAAATCCTAAACGATCCCAATCTGAGCGAGAAAGAACGGGAAAAGCGGATACGCGAGCTGCAAGATGCAACCTTCGGCGAAGAAGCCGATGCCTTCAGGAGGGGGCAGGCTATAGAGAAGGGGGGAAAGGAGTATATAAAGAAACGCACAGTTGGTTCAGAGTGAACAAAAAAATAAGCGGGCCAATTCGCAATCTTTTATTTTCCAATCTCAATCTTGCTCTGCTTCGGCTTGGTTTCCTTTTTTTTGCATAAAAAGGGGTGACGGGGAGATGCTAGAGGGCTTCATCTAGAAAAAAGCAGAAATAACTTGAATTATCATTGATAAACCCCCTGTTTTTATTAGATAATACCGTGATCATTTTTTATAGCAAAAAAGGATTGGAACAATGAAGATTCTAGCCACAATCGGAGTCATTGCCTTGTGTCTGCTTGCTGGGTCGGCTCCAAAACTCACACATTAGGGCGAGCTGTGCCCGGTGACACGTACAACGCAAAGGTGAATGCTACCATGTATCAAGCGCTCTTCCAGTTAAGCTTCACGTTCTCGTCTGTATTCCATCTAACGATGTAACGAAAGGGGGCATCAGTTGATGCCCCCTTATAACTTGCCTCGGTTATTCTCTGGACCGTAATCCAGTGTCTTAATGCTACTCTAAGACTGGTCCTCGTTTGTCACCAGCGCCTTCTTTTTTAATTTTTCATATTCATTCCGGACCCGCTGCTGAATCTTTTCAGTCATCTCCGGCGTCAGGTGCCTGAACCGCCCCTGGATCTTGAGATATTCCTCGACAGGGAGCAACTCGGGAAGATCGACACTCAGCGTATATCTCCCCCGCTCCACTTCGTACAAGGGGAACATCCCCGTCTTTACTGCCAGACGCCCGGCTTGAACGGACAAGTGGGTAGGCAGGCGCCACCCCGTGGGACAGACCGATAGGATATGGACGTAGGTAGGTCCCTCGCTTGCGGCGGCCTTCTTCACCTTCTCCATGAGATCGAACGGGTAGCTCGTGCAGGCTGTGGCTACATAGGGTATATCGTGGGCAACGGCTATCTCGGGCATGTTCTTCTTCCAGGTGGTCTGCCCAGGCACCACCTTGCCTGCTGGCGAGGTGGTGGTGGCGGCGCCGAAGGGGGTAGCAGAGGAACGCTGAATCCCCGTATTCATATATCCTTCATTGTCGAAACAGCAATAGACGAAGTTGTGCCCTCGTTCAAAGGCCCCAGAGAGTGCCTGGAGCCCAATATCACTGGTCCCGCCATCACCTGCCATCGCCATAACGTTTATCTTCTGTTGAGGAAGTCGCCCCTTACGCATCATCACCTTCAAGCCGGACTCGATACCCGATGCCACGGCCGCGGCGTTCTCGAAGGCGACATGGATCCAGGGGACATTCCATGAGGTCAAAGGCATAGGAGAGGAAACGATCTCCATACAGCCAGTCGCGCAGGCGATGACGTTGTTCCTCCCGAGGGCCTTGACCACCAAGCGGACCGCCAGGGCCTCAGCGCACCCCTGACACGCCCTATGCCCGGGGGCAAAGTATTCATCTTTCGAAACCTGTCGCGCTTTCTTGACACTTAAACGGTCTAAATGCTTGATCATCATTCCCTCACGCCGTATATCTCATACCCCTCGCCAGAGCTCTTGCGGGCCTGCTGGATGATCTGCTCAAAGTCCTCAGGGGCAACATCATGGCCTCCTATCCCGGCGATAATATTGACCACCCGCGGGCGCCTCTCCTGCGCGTAGAGGGCCGACCGAATCTCTCCGGCCAGAGGGCCTCCCGGCCCGCCGTAGGATATGGCCCGGTCAATTACCACCACAAGCTCAGCGCCTTTGGCAGCCTCCCTGAACTCCTTAAATGGAAAGGGACGCCAGAGCCTGATCTTTACCAACCCAACCGACTCACCCTTCTCCCTCAGGCTGTCGATGGCAATCGATGCCGTACCGCCCAAACTGCCTTGGGTAATAAGGATGATCTTGGCATCTTCTGTTTTATAACGCTCTATCGGGTGATAGTATCTTCCGGTCAGATCACCGAACTCCTGCCACCCTTTCATGATGTACGGCAGGGAGCCCTTGAGCGCCTCATCCTGGGCCTTTTTGGTCTCGGTGTAGAGTGCCGGACCGGTGAAGGCCCCCATGGTAACGGGGTGGTCGGGATGGAGGGTGTAGAGGGGCTGATAGGGCGGGAGATAACGGTTCACCATATCTTGATCCATCATCTCGATGGGCTCGATCATGTGGGTGAGGATAAAACCATCCAAATTGACCAGAAAGGGAAGCAGGCAGTTGCGATCCTCAGCTACCCGGTAGCCGATGAAGACGTGGTCGTAGACCTCTTGCCCATTCTCCGCAAAGACCTGAATCCACCCACAATCCCTGATGGACATAACATCGGAGTGGTCGTTCCAGATGCCCAGGGGGCCTGAGAGCGAACGATTGGCCAGCAGCATCAAGATGGGTAACCTGAGAGAGGCAGCGATATAGACGATCTCGCTCATCAAGGCCAAGCCCTGGGAGCTGGTGCAGGTGAAGCTCCGGGCCCCAACTGCCGAACTGCCCGTACAGACGCTCATGGCGGAGTGTTCGGACTCCACGGGGATGAATTCGGCATCCAACTCGCCGTTGTTCACCAATTCTGCGAGGTGCTCCACGATATGGGTCTGCGGGGTTATCGGATAGGCGGCGATGATATCGGTATTGGCCTGTTTTACCGCCTGCGCCGCCGCAATAGAGACCTCCATTCCCACCTTAATCGCCATCTACTCCTCCTCATCCACCATGGCTATGGCGTCGGCCGGGCACTCCTGTGCGCATATCCCGCACCCCTTGCAGTAATAGAGGTCGTGCTCGATATACCCATCATCGAGTGCCTTGATGGCCATATCAGGACAGAAGATATAGCACGTACCGCACCGAATGCATCGGGCCTTATTATAGACCGGGCGTTGCGACCGCCAATCGCCCGTGCGATAACAAGCGGCATTGCCGGGCTCATCTATCACACAACCGACATTCAGCTCTTTCCAGCTAATCTCATGCTCTTGCTTAGCCATTGCGCATTCCCCATTTTAGAGGATCTTAGTTTCCTTATAGGCCCTCTCAAAGGCCTTGATGTTCCGTTCCGCCAGCCGGCCAAACCTCTCCTGAAAGGGCTCGATCATCGCCCCCTTATCCACCACCTCCGACGCCTTGAGCAATGCCCCCAGCATGGTGGTATTGGTGATGGTCAGACCGAGCTCTTCCTGTGCGATCCTGTTGGCATCAACCGTGGCCACGCGGCTCTTCACCCCCAGCTCCTTTTTTATCTCTTCGGGAGAAAAGCGCGTATTGGCCACCAAAACCCCGTCTGCCTTGAGGCCGTTGCTCACATCCACCAGCCGCAAGATGCTCGGGTCCAATACCAGGACGATATCCGGCCGGGAGATAACAGCCCTCACCCGGATCTCCTCATCGCTGATTCGGCAGAAAGCCACCACCGGCGCGCCCCTTCGCTCCGGACCGAAGCTCGGGAAGGCCTGGGCATATCTCCCCTCTTTAATAGCAGCCAAGGCCAACAATTCTGCCGAGGTGACAGCCCCCTGCCCTCCCCTGCCGTGAAGCCTGATCTCAATCATCCTTTCTCTCGCACCTTTTTTCACAATAATGGCGAAAAAAAATACAACGCCTCCCAACCACGTAAAAACTCTATATAAGCCAAGTAAGAATCCATGTCAACATTTTTTATACCTCTCTCCTGCCCTCCAGCGATCTGCTCATCGTCTTGGTGTCCACATATTCGATGTCCCCCCCCGCCGGAATCCCCTGAGCGATGCGGGTCACCGTTATCCCCAACGGTTTAACGACCTTGGCAAGGTAGAGAGAAGTGGCATCGCCCTCGATGGTCGGGTTAGTGGCGATGATGACCTCTGTTACCCCGCCCTGTTTCAATCGTTCCAAGAGCTCTGTTATCTTCAACGCCTGCGGCCCTACCCCGTCCAAAGGGGCTATAGCGCCGTGCAAGACGTGATAGAGCCCTTTAAAGACCCCTGTCGCCTCGATGGCCATGAGATCGCTCGGCTCCTCTACCACACAAAGGCTGGAATGGTCCCTCTGGGAATTTCTGCAAATGGCGCATACCTCTCCCTCGGCGATGTTAAAACAGGTCCGGCAGAGCCCTATCCTCTCCTTGACCCTCTGGATGCTGCGCACGAGGGCCTGGGCATCCTCCTGCGAGGACTGGAGGATATGAAAGGCAAGCCGGGTCGCCGTCTTCTTCCCGATACCCGGAAGCTTGGCAAGCTTAGCGATCAAATCATCAATTGCCGGAGTATACGTGGACATCTTAGATCAAACCAGGGATGGCCATGCCACCCGTCAGCTTCTTCATCTCCTCGGCCCATATCTGCTGCGCCCTCCTGATCCCATCGTTCACCGCTGCGATGATTAAGTCCTGAAGCATCTCGATCTCCTGGCGATCGACGACCTCCGGATCTATCTTGAGGGAGAGGATCTCCTGTTTGCCGTTGACCACCACCGCAACCATCCCTCCGCCGGCTGTGGCTTCCACCGTCTTGCCCGCCAGCTCTTCTTGGAGCTCCGCCATCTTGGACTGCAGCTTTTGCGCCTGCTTCATCAGATCTCCTAAACCCTTGCTCATCTTACCACCTCCTCATGATCACGACCCCTCTTTTACCTTGACCTCAACAATCCGACCCTGGAAGATCTCAACGGCCTCCTGGATAACAGGGTTGCCCACGGCCTCTTTCTTCAGATGTCTCACCAGATCCGTCTCGCCATCATGGGCTGAGGTTCTCGCGGTTTTCTTTGCCTCCTTCGAAAGGTTGGTGGACGTGATCTTCACCTGTACCTCTTGATTGAAATGGCGTCGGGCAATCTCCTCCACGAAGCGGAGCGTATCGCTTTCGGAAACGCGGTCGAGGGCGAAAGAACCCTTGGCGAACCCTATTTCCAAACACGCATCGTCGAGTCGAACGAGATGCCCCTGTATGAGAAAAGAGGCGAGGACGGGGTTCTCTCCCCTGACAAAGGTGAGGAACTCCTCCCACTGGCGCAGGGCCTCCTCCCCCACTTCTCCCCCTGCGGGCGCAGGGGAGGTCCCACTCTCCTCTTCTGCCGGCATTTGTTTACCCCTTGATTCATCGTCTTTTTTTTCCTGCTTTGAACCGGCAGAACCCCCTTCCGCGCTCGGCCCCCTCCGGGATAGGGTAGCTTCCAATTGTTCTATCCGCGATAAGATCTCTTCCATCGGAAGCAACGATGCCAGACGCGCCATCTCCACCACCGTCATTTCCAAAATCACCTTGGGAAAGGGGGTTCGGGCCATCAACTCCTCGCCTTTCAACAGCATCTGAAATAACCTGTGCAGGTCCTCAAAGCTGACGCCCGCTGCCTGTTCCATGAGCAATTTTACCTCATGCTCAGGCACATTGAGCACAGGGCTCTGACCACCCTCGAGCTTCACTACCAAGAGGTTACGAAAGTGGCTCAGGAAATCCCTACAAAACTGCCCCAGGTCATAACCGAGCTTGTACAGCTCATCGACGAGAGAGAGGCACCCTTTGACCTCCTTCTGGAAGATGGCCCCGGAAAGGTCAAAGAGGATCTTCCGATCGGCGATCCCGAGCAAGGTTAAGACATCCTCCCTCTTTACCTCTTCACCGCCATAGGAGATGGCCTGGTCGAGGAGGCTCTGGGCATCCCTCATGCTCCCCTCTGCCTCGCGGCAGATGAGCATGAGGGCATCATCGGCTATCTTCACGCCCTCGGCAATTGTTATCTCGCGTAACCGCTCAAAGATCACGGTCACGGGGATTCGCTTGAAGTCAAAGCGTTGACAGCGGGAGAGGATGGTCAGGGGGATCTTATGGGGCTCGGTGGTCGCAAAGATAAAGAGGACATGGGGAGGGGGCTCTTCTAAGGTCTTCAGCAGGGCATTAAAGGCGCTGGTGGAGAGCATATGGACCTCGTCGATGATATAGATCTTGTACCTGCTCTTGCTGGGGAGGTATCTGACGTTCTCCCGGAGCTCCCGCACGTTATCCACACCGGTATTGGACGCACCGTCGATCTCGAGCACATCGATGGAGTTGCCCTCGGCTATCTCCTTACAGCTCTCGCACTGGTTGCAGGGCTTTTGAATCGGGCCTTGCTGACAATTCACCGCCTTGGCCAAGATCCTGGCTGCCGAGGTCTTACCCACCCCCCGGGGGCCGGCAAAGAGGAAGGCGTGGGCCAACCTATTGGTTGCGATGGCGTTCTGGAGGGTACGGGTCACATGCTCCTGACCCGCCAGCTCCTCAAAGACCTGCGGCCGCCATTTTCGCGCTATGACAAGGTAGCTTCCCATGACAGCATCATCACTCACGACTAATAAAAATATTCTCCCTATGCTATAAAAAGTGGTGGCAGTTTCCTCTAACCACCCAATAGCCACTATTGATAGCTAGGTTTACTGCGACACCGAATGAGGTTACTACCGCTGCTTCCTTCCGGACCTGACGGGGTTTGTAACTATCCGGTACGCAGGACCCAGCTATCAATACTGGCTATTGAGCGACGCAGCATCACGCTCGCGGATTCGCCTCTCCGCTTTCGGCGGAGGGCGAGATCTCGCCAGAATTTTTGCCTAGCAAAAATTCTGGCGGAGAGAGAGGGATTCGAACCCTCGGTACCGGTCACCCGGCACACACGATTTCCAATCGTGCCCCTTCGGCCAGCTCGGGCATCTCTCCAAGATCTGTCGCCTTGCGACATCCCCTCCATAGAGATATCTAAAATGGTGGGGGACCGCCGCACGGCGAGATGCTATTAACAATTAACAAAGAACACTTAACTCATCTTTAAGGAATTGCGAAAACCACTTAACTGTTTCACCAACTCATGAGCATCGACTTCTATTTTCTCACTTTGCTCGGGGGTAATCATTTCGTACAGTAAGGCAAGATCAAATCCGGCAACGACCTCGTAAACCGATCTGATTGAAATTCCCAAAAATCTTGCAAATTCAATATCCGAATTGTCGGCTGATCCTTCTGCAATATTGAGGACTATCGAATTCAGTGCCCTCTCTATCTGTGAAGCAAGGTTTAGATCTTTGCTTTTTATGTTTTCTTTTACTATATCACGACACACTTTGCAAAATATCTTTGAGTCTTGATAAACCTTAAAATTCTTAAACCTAAATCTCATGTTACTAGTTGGTAGTTAAAAGTTACAAGTAAAATGTAGCAAAGCTACATTTTCTGGCGGAGAGGGTGGGATTCGAACCCACGGTCCCAGTTTCCCGGGACAGCCGATTTCGAGTCGGCCCCGTTATAACCACTTCGGTACCTCTCCTTCTATCCCCTCCGGGCTGAGAAAAAGTCCTGCATGATCTCCTGACATTGCTCGCCCAGCATGCCCTCAATCACCTGCACGCGATGATTAAGCCGGGGATCTTCCAGGATATGATAGAGAGATTTTATTGCCCCTCCCTTTTCATCCCGTGCCCCAAAGATGAGGCGCGCGACTCGGCTGTGCACGATAGCTCCGGCGCACATCAAACAGGGCTCGATTGTTACATAGAGCTCGCACCCGCTCAGGCGGTAATTCCTCAGCCGTGCGGCACCGGCACGCAGGACCAATATCTCGGCGTGGGCAGTAGGGTCATTGAAGGAAATGGAGCGGTTATGGTCCCGGGCCACCACCTCGTCCTCTCTCACCAAGACCGCACCGACGGGAACCTCCCCTTCTCGCGCTGCCTGGAGCGCCTCTTCTACGGCCAACTCCATCATCTCGTGATCTGTCAATGAACTGTTTTTGCCCCGCATTTGATCGCTATAATAATAACATGGTAGCAGAAAAACAAAGGGTGGGCAAGTCATATCAGGCAGGCGAAGACAATGCCCTAGCCGCACCAGGCGGCATTCACCTTGAGTAAGTCTTTGAAGGTTTTGCTTGACAATAGGTGCATTTTTCACTAGCATCCATTTCTGAAGACGGATCTTGACGCTTAAAACTTAACGAGGAGGAGATAATGAATATTCTTCAAAGGATCATCCTGGTACTGGGAGCTGCGGTATTAGTCATCGCCATTCTGACAACCCCCCCTGTCGTCATCTTACAAGGGACCCATGCGAAGCCTTCCGCGGGGCAATTCGTCCAGATAGAATTGCAACCCGTGATATCGGTTGCAACAGCGTCCATGCGCGCTGTGGGTGTTATCGGGGCAACGGTATTGCTCTTTTTTGCGCTGAAGGGTGAAATAAAAAAACGACCAAAAAAGACCAAGCCCAAGAAGTAGCTTTATTTAAAATAAACACAGGATAAGTAGTACGGTACAACGATGAACGAAGGGGGCCGTAAATGCCCCCCTCTTAAACAAGGGCTAGCCTTTACCGGCTAGCCCTTTCATATATTTCTGGCGCGCCCAGGGCGACTCGAACGCCCGACCTGCGGATTCGTAGTCCGACGCTCTATCCATCTGAGCTATGGGCGCTTTTATTAAACGCTATCACCTTTTGCCGCGAGCGTCAAGTTCCTGGGCAAAGGCCTGTGCTGCCTGATACCCCAGAGGGTTGCCCGCATCAAACCCTCTGCCTTCCAGTATTCTCCCCAGCACCTTTCGCTCTGTACAGAGCATTTGCAAGGCCGGGGTATCATCCCACTCGCCTTCTCCCTTTGTCCGCTCCAAGTAGTCGAAGAAGTGGGGCCCGAGGATCCAGCGCGGGACAGCCTTGAGAACCCGCTCCTCCTCTCTGAGGATGAGAGGATTTGGGATCTTCCCCGATATGCCCTGGATTGCCACGATTCCCGGCTCCTGCTCTTGTCCCTGGACGATCCCGACGTTCCCGAACCCCGCTGCCTCCTTAGCTCTTACCTCAATGAGGCCGATGATATCCCTATCGAAACGTTCATACACGGGGATCAACTGTGACAAAGCAGGGGTACGGCCGAAAAGGACAAAGTCCGGCATCATCAGGACAAAAGGCTCCTCCCCTATCAGCGCCCTTACCCGGTATATGGCCTCACCAGCGCCGAGAGGCAAGGGCTGATCGACAAACGTCAAACAGGGCAAGGAAATTGCCTTGCCTCGCCGGCCAGACCGCATAGCACTTGCCAATTCCTCTGATTCGAGGTAGCGGCGCATGGCAGCCTTATGTTCATTGATCACGATGTAGATCACTTCCAGATGGCAGAGGACAGCCTCTTGGATGGCGTAGGAGATCATGGGCCTTCCCGCTATGGGGAGCATTTCCTTGGGCAGCCCTTGGGTCAGGGACTGCACCCTCGAGCCCATGCCTGCGGCGGGGATGATGGCCTTTTTGAGCTGTTTTATTGCTTTCAAGGTAATAAAATGCGTCTTGGCGTCTCTCGCCAGATTTTTTTAAGGCAATCAATGATGACGGAGAAGCGGGAAAAATGTCCAGGGTTGGTATCTACCGTGATTTGAGGGGTTACACCCATCAAACTTCCCAAATAGGATTAGCTTTTTGCTAATGGTTATAAGCTACAGGTGATCCCGCTTCTGGCGGGATTCTGGCGGCTCCGCCTCTCCGCCAAAGGCGGTGGGCGAGATCTCGCCATATTTCTTGCGAAGCAAGTAATATGGCGGAGAGAGAGGGATTTGAACCCTCGATCCCAGTTTCCCGGGACACTCGCTTAGCAGGCGAGCGCCTTAGGCCTGGCTCGGCCATCTCTCCGCTGGTTGTATTGTAACGCACTGTGAGATAGTTGACAATAAAAAATAACGAAGCGCTTTCAAAACATTTCAGTTGACAAACGCAACAGTGTTGCGTTATAGTCTTTCGGAGAGTAATTAACCGTATGAGTCTGAATGAACTGTTAGAAGAGATCAAGGCAATCGGTGGCCGTATGACCAGGACGAGAAAGATGGTACTGGAAACGCTGCTTTCCTCGGCTCGCCCGCTGTCTGCCTCTGAGATAGGGTTCGTCTTTAAAGGCAAAAAAATTTCGGTCAACCGAACCACCATTTACCGCGAACTATCTTTTTTGATAAAAAATGGGTTTACCCATGAGGTTCGCTTGATCGGCAAACCGTCGTTGTTTGAACTGGCACACGAACACCGCCATCATCTGATCTGCATCAACTGCGACGCCGTTAAGCCGGTGGTTCTTGGAAGGCATTTGGACAGCCATGAAAAAAAGATAATGCGACATGAAAGATTCAAAATAACCAGCCATTCCCTTGAATTTTATGGTCTGTGCGAAAAATGCCAATAGTTGAAATTGAGCCGTGAAAAACATGAAGGCTAAAATCATCGTGGCTATCATAGCCATCGTGGCAGTCGTGGGTGGGTTGATTGTTCTGTCACAGATCAAGGGCAATAAGCCGCAAAACATCGATTCCGGCAAGATCACAATCGTCACCACGCTCTTCCCGCTCTATGACATGGCCAAAAACATCGGGGCGGACAAGGCCGAGGTTTCCATGCTTGTGCCTCCTGGGGTGGAACCCCACACGTTTGAGCCTAAGCCGAGCGATATTATCAAAATAAACGAGGCCGATTGCTTCGTCTATACCGGCAGATTCATGGAGCCCTGGGCCGAGGATATCATCCAGGGAGTTACCAATAAAAAACTCATCGTGGTGGACGTGAGCAAAGGGACAAAGATGATTTCCGCGGTATTCCCAGACAAAGACGAACCCAGTGGTGCGCTGGACCCCCATATCTGGCTGGATTTTGACAACGCCAAGATAATGGTCAAAAACATCGCTGAAGCCTTTGAAGCCAAAGATCCGGCTGATAAAGCCTTTTTTAGGCAAAACGCCGACGATTACAATAAGCAATTAGCCGAACTGGATAACTCTTTTCGAACCGCCCTGGGCACCTGTAAAAGCAGGGAGATCGTCTACGGCGGCCATTACGCCTTCGGTTATTTGGCAAAGCGCTACGGCCTGCGGTATTTAGCTGCCCAAGGGGTCTCGCCTGATGCGGAGCCAACAGCCAAGGACCTGGTCCGGCTGGTGGACCAGCTCAAAAAAGATGACATACACTATGTTTTTTACGAGGAATTGAGCAGCCCCAAAATCGCCGAAACCATCGCCCGCGAGACTCATGCCAAGATGTTGCTGCTAAACGCCGCCCACAATCTGACCAAAGACCAGTTCGAGCGCGGCGTCTCCTTCTTTGAAATTTTGCATGCCGATCTGGAGCATTTGAAGATTGGCCTCGAATGCCGATAAAAATATGCGCCCCGTCTTATCCATAAAGAACCTGTCGTTCAGCTATGACTCAACGGAAGTCCTTTCCGGCATTTCGTTCGCCATAGGCAAAGGGGATTATGTCGCCTTAGCCGGCCCCAACGGCGCCGGCAAGACTACGCTCGTCAGGGTGATCCTCGGCCTGGAGAACAAATACGAGGGAACTATCGAGCTATTCGGCAAGGACTTTAAAAGCTTCAAAGATTGGGCCCGGATCGGCTATCTGCCGCAGCAAGTGAACGAATTCAACCCTCTGTTCCCGGCCACGGTCAAGGAAGTCGTCGGCCTGGGACTTTTATCGCACAAGTCCTTCCCCAAAAAATTCAAGCGAAGCGACGAAGCGAAGATCCTCAAGACACTCGATCTTATGGACATTGCTTACCTCAAGGACAAATTGGTGGGGGAACTTTCCGGCGGCCAGCAGCAACGGGTCTTTCTCTCTCGGGCTCTGGTATCCGATCCGGAACTGCTCATTTTGGACGAGCCGATTACGGCTTTGGATCCCCAGACTCGCGAACATTTTTTTGCATTGGCGGAAAAGCTCAACAGGGATCAAGGCATTACCCTTATCATCATCACGCACGACACGGCGGATATCGGCCAATATGCCAGTAAACTCTTGTATTTGGACAAGCGGGTTATCTTTTACGGAGGCTTTGCCGATTTCTGCCAATCGAAAGAAATGGAAGGATACTTCGGCCCCTTTTCCCAGCATCTCATCTGCCACCAGCATACGTGATATGACACTGCTACATTTTCTCAGTTACGGATTTATCCAGCGGGCGTATGTTGCCGGGTCATTCATCGCCGTCCTGTGCGCCATACTGGGACTTTTCTTAGTGCTCCGTAAATTGTCGCTGATCGGCGACGGCCTTTCCCACGTCAGTTTCGGTGCCATCGCCCTCGGCCTCTTTTTGGGCTTTTATCCCTTTTATGTCGCCATACCCCTAGTCATAATGGCTTCGTATCTGGTGTTAAAGCTCACGGAGAAGGCCAAAATCTACGGCGATGCGGCCATCGGCATCGTATCCGCAGTCGGTATTGCCAGTGGGGTGGTTTTGGCCAGTTTGTCCAAAGGATTTAATGTCGATTTGTTCAGCTATCTATTCGGCAACATCCTGGCCATCAGCAGCCAAGAAGTGTTTTTATCGGTTGGTCTATCCGTGGTTATTCTACTGGTTATCATATTTTTATATAATGATCTTTTTTCGACGACCTTTGATGAGCAGTACGCCAGGATTACGGGAATAAATACCAAACGGATCAATGTTGCGCTGATGTTTCTGACAGCTATTACCGTGGTTTTGGCCGTCAAGGTAGTCGGCATAATGCTGGTATCGGCTATGCTTATCCTGCCTGCAGCTACGGCCTTGCAGATGGCCAAGGGCTTCAAAGCAGCCATGATAACGGCGGCAATTATTGCCGTTTTCGCGGTCCTTGCCGGCATCACCATATCTTTTTACGCCGATCTGCCGGCCGGCGCCACGGTGGTGATGGTAAATTTCTTGTTGTTTGCCTTGTCTTTTCCTGTAAAAAAATTGGTCAGATAATAAAGGGGATAATTAACCACGAAGGGCACCCGGAGGTGGCTCTTTAGCCAGAAGAGGCGCAAAAGAAGCCTGCATTCGGCCCCTGATGGTTAATGAAAATATCATTTTGTCGGTTCCCAGACATACCTTCCGGTTTTATCGATATAGCCTATCTTCTCCCTAGCGCCCAAGCCGATCTCTACTTTAGCGAGACCTTCGTGAAAATTCTCTGCATAATCAAACTGCGGCTTGATGACTATATTCCCAGTCTTTTCAATGTAGCCCCACTTATCGACGATACTTACTGCAGCGAGTCCTTCGTAAAAATCCCCCACACCCCCAAACTGGGGCTTGATCGCGAACGTGCCGGTTTTGTCAATGTAGCCCCACTTACCGCCGATTTCTACTGCAGCGAGCCCTTCATTAAAATACGCGGCAACATTAAACTGGGGCTTGATCACAAACGTCCCGGTTTTGTCAGTGTAGCCCCACTTACCGCCGATTTTTACTGCAGCGAGTCCTTCGTTAAAATACAAAGCACTATCAAACTGGGGATTGATGACGATCTTCCCGGTTTTATCGATGAAGCCATACTTACCCCCGATATGCACTGGAGCAAGACCTCCTTCGTAAAAAGACCACGCATAATCGAACTGGGGATTGATGACGAATGTACCGGTTTTGTCAATGAAGCCGTACTTTCCACCTATTTTTACTAGAGCGAGACCTTCGTAAAAACCCCCCGCACCATCAAATTGGGGCTTGATCACGAACTTCCCGGTTTTATCGATATAGCCCTCCTTACCGCCGATTTCTACAGAAGCGAAACCTTCGTAAAAATCATCCGCACCATTAAACTGGGGCTTGATCACGAACGTCCCGGTTTTATCGATGAAGCCACACTTAACGCCGATTCTTACTGCAGCGAGACCTTCTTGAAAATCAGAAGCACCATTAAACCGGGGCTTGATAACGATCTGCCCAGTTTTATCGATGTAACCCCACTTACCGCTAACCCGAACCGGAAACAACCCGACCTTCTCTCCTCCGACTGTTTTCGCTCCTGAAAAAGACCCTGCTTTGGGCGCAGGGCCGGATTGTGCGGCAAAAGAGGGTATTACGATACCGGCAATAATTACTATAACCGGTAGGAATAGAAGCGTTATCTTCAGAAAAGCATTCTTTTTTGGGGGACGCATAGCCATACGGATGCTCGCTGTCGCTAACTGTGTCCTTTCACTTGTTTATATTGGTCAAAGTCCAGCATCTTTGCTGTAATCTTATATCGGGAAATTAGCACCAAATTGACACCAGATGGCGAAGTAGATTTCTCGGTAGATGCAACACCGGAGATGAGCGTATCAGATCCGCTTATCCTTCGCGAGTCTCCAGTAGTACCGTCCAGAAGCCGTGAGTTGGCAAGCCTTTGATTGCATAGCCGCGTCGTACATATGTGAAGCATCGACCGGCACCACCAGATGTACGTGATTGAGCGCTTGGAGTTTGTCAAAAATCACTGTCTTGGAAGCATCTCTTTTGTCACAACTGGGTTCGAATTCCGGGGATAGCGGAAAATCTTCAGCTGGTACCGGGAATATGAGTGGCAACTCGCGAAGGATAGCAGTTTCCACAGCGGGCTTACACTTTCTCAGTGCAATGACCTTTGAGACGTGAGACTTAAAAAGAGGCCTCTGATCCCATGCCCCTAGAGCAGCTTCGACGAACGCATATATAGCCGGTGCTGTTACGTCACCCATAAGATCCGCAGCACCGCCTTCGAGTGCATCTCCAACAAGCGAAGTAAACAGCCCTGCGCCACTAGCTTCTACTGAGACTTGATCGCCACGGCTAGCAGTCAAGATGGAAACGCCCTCCCGCAGCAACGACTTCGTGTTGTCAATAGCAGGCAAGTTTCCAAGATGGCCGGAATGGCAGCAGTCCAGCAGAATTACAATTTCATCCGCCTTCGAATTGTTTGCCATTCCTAGCACGTCCGTCATAGATACACCTTCGTCGTAGCTTTTGGCGTCTTGAGTGACTAGATAACCGTCGATGTTCTTCTCTGTGCCGTGACCTGAAAAGTAGAGGAGCGCGACCTCCGCTCTGTCTTTGAACAGCTGGTCTATCGCTTGTTTGAGTTTCGAGCGTGTCACGTCATTGTCTGAACCGCCGTTGGGGGCAACCATAATACGGCAGTCGAAGTCAGGTGCGGCATCCTCATGCTTTGCCAATAGAGTAGCCATGCGTTCGGCATCGCTGACGCAACCTCGCAGTGCCCCGAAGCGATAAAAGTCTATGCCGACGCACAATGCTCGCCGCATGTGTCACCTCGCTCCACCAATAAGCGCCTTCAAATTATCCCATGTCCATTTATATACCTTATCAGACGATAGGGCGGTGCTTGGTTTGGTGCAGTTCTTGTCAGCATATGCTGCCAGCAGGAAGTAACCTTTAGACTTCTCACGAGCGATGGTCAATTCCTCAGCAACACCCCTAGCCGTATGCGTCCACTCACCACACAAAACGATTACCAAGTCAATGTTAGCCATCCGACGTCGCACCTTGTCTTTCCAGTCGCCGGTCAGCGGTTCTTTCACCGAGGCATCGGTGAAATCAAATGGGCTATCCGGCAGTTTCGCCTGCCCCGCAAGCATCGTCTTCGCGCCTTCGTCATGATCGTAGTCGAAACTAATAAATACACGCTTCTTTGCCATGATAATACTCCTCTAAAAAACATTATTCCGATATTTTTATAGAAAAACCTATTATGGCGGATTCAGCGATTTATCAGGGCGGCTTACAAGGAATATCGGTTGTGCGGAATGCCCTAGGCGCAAGGCCCTTGGATCGGCCTACTGGATTCGAAGAGACTGATGAGGAGTGTACCCCTGACATAAGCCCCCCAGCTTTAGGAACAATTGTAGGCTATCATCTTTTGTCTGAAAATGTCAAGTCTAAAAATTGTATTTTTTGTCTAATTTTTTGTTGCAGTATCGAGATCTCAGGGCCTTGGTTTGTGAAATAGACAACTGCCTAAATTTTATGTTTCAAATTAGGACATTACCGCTTAGGTGACTGCAGCTTCGACGGCAGGATGAAACCGCTTCGAGATGAGAAAATTGAAGTGAAAGAGAAGTTGAGATTAAGATGTCTAACTGGTTGATATGACTGAAAATAGATGATGGATCTACCAAAAGCCTAAAGGCTTTCGGTAAGGTCTCGCCATGTTATTTGCCAAGCAAAAATTCCAACTTCCGAGGATCACGACTTTGGGCGGATCTACCAAAAGCTAAAAGGCTTTCGGTAAGGTCTCGCCATGTTCTTTGCTACGCAAAAAACATGGCGGAGGGAGAGGGATTCGAACCCCCGTCTCCTTTCAGGAGAAGCGGTTTTCAAGACCGCCGCCTTAAACCGCTCGGCCATCCCTCCTAGATTCCCGCGGGAGCGGGAATACCATTAGCTTGTAACGTGTAGCTAGTAGCTTATTCTTAAAAATACAAACTACTTATAATTTCTTAACCCTGCCGCTAGCGGCCCCCTACTATTCGGATATTTATAGAGGGGGTGTCGCAAAGCGACAGATACATGTAGCTTGTAGCTAGTAGCCAGTAGCTTTTTTTAAAATACTAACCACTTGAACCCCCGACCCTCCCCCTTTGGGGGATCGCGCTTTCCATAAAATCTAAATTAAAGAGCGGGACTCGAACCCTGTTTTATTAATTTTACCTCTTTCGCGCAATTCGATCAACGCCCCCCATGTAGGGGCGCAGGGGCTTGGGGATGACTACGCTGCCATCCTCTTGTTGATAGTTCTCGAGGATCGCCACCACGGTCCTGCCCACAGCCAGACCAGAGCCGTTGAGGGTGTGAACCAGCTCCGTCCCCTTTTTCCCCTCGCGGCGGAAGCGTATCGAGGCCCGGCGGGCCTGGAAGGCCTCAAAGTTGCTGCACGAGGATATCTCCTTATAGGTCCCCTGGCTAGGCAGCCACACCTCGATATCATAGGTCTTGGAGGCGGCAAACCCCAGATCGCCGGTGCAGAGAGAGACCACCCGGTAATGGATATTAAGCCTGCGCAGGACCTCCTCGGCATCTGCCAGGAGTTTTTCCAACTCGTCGTATGAGGTCTCCGGCACGGCGAATTTGACCAGCTCCACCTTGTTGAACTGGTGCTGGCGTATGATCCCCCGGGTATCCTTGCCATACGAACCCGCCTCCTTGCGGAAACAGGGGGTATAGGCGCAATAGTACAGCGGCAGGTCCCCTTCAGCGAGGGTCTCCTCCCGATGGATATTGGTCACCGGCACCTCGGCCGTGGGGATGAGGAAATAGTCCAATCCCTCGATCTTGAAGAGGTCCTCCGCGAACTTGGGCAGTTGCCCCGTTCCGATCATCGCCTCTCTATTGACCATGAAAGGAGGGAGCACCTCCCGATAACCGTGCTCGTTGGTGTGCAGATCGAGCATGAAGTTGATCAGGGCGCGCTCCAGCCTGGCCCCCAGGTCTTTGTACAGGGTGAACCGGGCCCCGGCCAGCTTGGCGCCTGCCTTAAAGTCGAGGATATCAAGGTCCTCGCCGATATCCCAGTGGGGCTTGGGCTCAAAGGCAAAGGAAGGCTGCTCACCCCATTTGCGTATCTCTTTATTCTCTTCCTCGCCCTTGCCTATTGGCACCGACGCATGGGGGATGTTGGGGATGACAAGGAGAAACGCCTGCACCCTTTCTTCTTTCTCCTTTAACACATCCTCTATTCCCTTAATCCGCTCGGAGACCTGGCGCATCTGGGCAATCAGATCCCCAGCATCCCCCTTTTTCTGCTTGATCCTGCTGATCTCGTCCGATACCTGGTTGCGCTTGCTCCGGAGGGTCTCGACCTCTTGGATCAGCTCCCGGCGTTCCTGCTCCAACTGGATAAAGGGGCTGAGATCCAGGTCATCCCCCCGCAGAGCCAGCTTCTCCTTGAGGAGCTCCATGTTTTCTCTCACAAACCGCAGATCAAGCACTCGCGCCCTCCCCTATTCCCTTTTTCAAGCGCTACGAGGGTAAAAAGAAATTAACCTTCAATATCTTTCTAAGATCTGCAAGAAACTATTTGTACCCTAGCTCTTTGGCTTTGTCGTAGTCAGCTTTGGCCTTGGCATGGTCACCCTTCTTATCCCAAGCGGCGCCGCGGTAGTAGTAGGCATAGGCGTTCTTCGGGTTGATCTCAATGGCTTTGGTGAAGTCGGCAATGGCCTTGTTATAGTCGCCCTTGTTCGCCCAGGCGCTGCCGCGGCTCTTGTATGCACTGGCATACTTCTGGTTGATCTCTATAGCCTTGCTGTAGTCGGCAATGGCCTTGTCGTAATCACCCTTTTCACTCCAGGCATTGCCGCGATTGCTGTAGGCGTAGGCGTCCTTCGGGTTAAGCTCAATGGCCTTGGTGTGGTCAGTAATGGCCTTGTCATAGTCGCCTTTGCTATCCCAGGCGACGCCGCGGCTGAGGTAGGCTCTTCCTAGATCCTCCCGGGAAAGATCGCCAGACTCAATGGCCTTGGTAAAAAGCGCTATGGCCTTATCATAGTCACCCTTCTTCAACAGGAGTGCATCGAACGATGCCATGAGGAGGCTACTTTCGCCGGCTTTAAGATCGTCCAAACCACCTGCCCATACTGCCGAGATGGCACAAACCATCAGGGGTAACAAAAGCCAAGCTACAAACAGAAACTTTTTCATAACGGATCCTCCTTTCCCGAGAGAAGGGCTTTCATCCCATCCTGTCGAATGAAAAGTTCTTTTTCTTATGCTTGCCTCTTTATCACCCTTAAAGAGCAATACCCGGATAAAATAAGATCAGCCTCACCTCTCACGCCACGGCTTCCCGGATTTATACGACGAGAGGTGTTCCTCGTATTCAGGTAGAGCTTTCTCTCTACCCTCTTGTTTAAGTTTCGTTATAGCCTTTTCCTGGGTCTTTATCGCCTCCTGAAACCTTCCCGCTTCTGCATATGCGGCAGCCAGGTTATCCAGCGTCCGGGGTGTCTCTTTCAGCTTTAAGGCCTTTCTGGCAAGCTCAACTGCACGCTTGCCATCTCTGTATCTGCTCTGACGGGACGTAGCCATAACCGCTGCTAGATTAGAATAGACGTCAGCGAACTCTGGGTAGATCTCTATGGCCTTGGTGTAATCGGCAATGGCCTTGTCATAGTCGCCCTTTATTCTCCAGACGACGCCGCGATTGTTGTAGGCAAGGTCGTACTTCGGGGCGATCTCTATGCACTTGGTGAAATCGGCAATGGCCCTGTCATAGTCACGCAGTTCCATCCAGGCGCCACCACGATAGTTGTAGACAGCAGCGTCCTTCGGGTCGAGCTCTATGACCTTGGTGTAATCGGCTATGGCCTTATCATAGTCGCCCTTTTTTTCCCAGACGTAGATGCGGTGGTCGTAGGCCCTTCTGAGGTCCGCGCGGGTAAGCCCGCCAGACTCAATGGCCTTGGTGTAAAGCCTGATAGCCTCGTCATAGTTACCCGCACGATATGCTTGATAGCCGGCCTCGAGATCGTCCAAACCACCTGCCCATGCCAGAGAGGTCGCACAAACCATCAGGGATAAGAAGAGCAATGACGTCAGCAGAATCCTTTTCATTGCTGATCCTCCTTTCTGGCAGAGAGAGAAAATATTGATGACCTTATCTCCCCTCATTAATTTGAACTATAGCCTTATTTCCCAACACGATCAAGTTAAAAGGAAATTTGCTCGATTACCTCAATGCCTTCTTAAGAAACTCCCCGGTATAGGAATGGGGGCAGGCTGCCACCTGCTCAGGGGTGCCGTGCGCAATCACCTCACCCCCTTGATCCCCCCCTTCAGGTCCCAAATCGATGATGTAATCGGCGGACTTGATGACATCGAGGTTGTGTTCGATGACAATGACCGTATTGCCGGCATCCACCAGCCGGTTGAGCACATCGAGAAGCCGCTGGATCTCGGCGAAATGTAATCCGGTTGTCGGCTCGTCGAGGATGTAGACGGTCCTGCCGGTATCCCTCTTGCCCAGCTCCCGGGAGAGCTTCACCCGCTGGGCCTCGCCACCGGAGAGGGTAGGAGCCGGCTGTCCCAGCTCTATGTATCCAAGCCCGACATCGGCCAATACCTGGAGTCTCTTTTTTAAAGGTGGGATGTGCCGGAAGAACTCCAGGGCCTCCTCCACCGTCATCTCCAAGACCTCCGCAATATCCCTGCCCTTGTAACGGATCTCCAGGGTCTCGCGGTTGAAGCGCCTCCCCTCACACTCATCGCAGGTCACGTAGACGTCGGGAAGGAAGTGCATCTCTATCCTGATAATCCCCTCCCCTTGGCACGCCTCACACCTGCCCCCCTTTACGTTGAAACTGAATCTCCCCTGGGTATACCCCCTCACCTTTGATTCGGGGAGTTGGGCGAAGAGATCCCGGATGAAGAAAAAGACCCCTGTATACGTAGCGGGATTGGAGCGAGAGGTCCTGCCGATGGGCATCTGATCGATCTTGACGACCTTGTCCAATGCTTCAATACCCCGGATGGCTGCAAACTCGCCGGCGCGCTCACCGGCCCGGTGGAGGCGTTGAGCCAAGGCTTGGTAGAGGGTATCGATGATCAGGCTGCTCTTGCCGGAGCCGGAGACCCCGGTCACACAGGTGAGGACCCCCAGGGGTATTTCCACCGTGATCCCCTTGAGGTTATTGGCCTTGGCCCCTTCGATGATCAACGATCCCTTCCTGCTTTTCCGCCTCTTGGCCGGGATGGGGATGGCGAGACGGCCGGAGAGGTACTTGCCTGTCAGGGACTCTTCGTCTTCCAGTAACTTCGCGGGAGGTCCCGTAAAGATCACCTTTCCCCCATGCACACCGGCGCCGGGCCCCATATCGATGACGTGGTCGGCGCTCAGCACGGTCTGCGGGTCGTGTTCCACCACGATGACGGTGTTGCCGAGGTCGCGCAGGCGCTTGAGGGTATCCAGGAGTCTCAGGTTGTCCCTGAGATGCAGACCGATGCTCGGCTCATCGAGGACATAGAGGACACCGGTGAGCCCTGATCCGATCTGGGTGGCCAGCCGAATCCTTTCCCCCTCCCCCCCGGCAAGGGTGGCTGAGGCCCGGTTGAGGGAGAGGTAGTCGAGCCCCACGCTCACCAGAAAACCGAGCCGCTCCCTGATCTCCCGCAATACGAGCCTGGCAATCTCCTCCTCCTGGGGCGTGAGCGCGGCGCCCTGAAAAAACGCGAGGGCCTCTTTGATGGCCAATTGCGTCACCTCAGCAATGGATTGCCCCTGAAACCAAACAGCCAGGGCCTCTTTACGTAACCGTGTCCCCTTGCATTCGGGGCACGGAGAAGCGCCAATCTCCCCTTCTGTAGCTTCGAAGGCAGAGGATTCGCCACCGAAGGGACGCTCCTGTGAGGGGAGAAAACCCAGTCCGCCACAGCGGGGGCACGCCCCATAAGGGCTGTTAAAGGAAAAAAGCCTGGGAGATATCTCGGGATAGCTCACCGTGCATTCCAGGCAGGCAAACCGCTCGCTGAAGACGAGCTCCTCCCTTTCGTACACCCCGACCCTCACGACGCCGTCACCATACCGCAAGGCCAGCTCAATGGACTCGGTGATCCTGTTCTTGACCCCCTCACGCATCAGGATCCGATCAACCACGAGATCGATGTCGTGCCTCTTCTCCTTGTCAAGGATGATCTCCTCACCAAGGTCTCTGATCTCGCCATCGATTTTCACGCGAACGAACCCCTCTCCCCTCAGCTGATCTAAGAGCTTGCGATACTCCCCCTTTCTCCCCTTGACCAGGGGGGCGATGATGATGAGACGGCTCCCCTCAGGCAAGGCCAAAAGCTGATCAACCATCTCCTGTGGAGTCTGCGATCGGATCTCCCGGCCGCAGTTATAGCAGTGGGGATGACCCACCCTGGCAAAGAGGAGGCGGAGATAGTCATAGATCTCCGTGACCGTCCCTACGGTGGATCGCGGATTTCTGCTTATCCCCTTCTGCTCGATGGCGATGGCAGGGGAGAGGCCTTCGATGAGGTCCACATCGGGCTTATCCATCCGCTCCAAAAACTGCCTGGCATAGGCGGAGAGAGACTCAACATACCTCCTCTGACCCTCGGCGTAGATGGTATCAAAGGCCAGGGAGGACTTGCCCGACCCGCTGACCCCGGTGAGCACCACCAGCTGCCTCTTGGGGATCTCCAGGTCTATATTCTTAAGGTTATGCTGCCTCGCCCCCTTGATGACTATCTTGTCCTCGCTCATGCGCGAACCCTCATGGGGAGTATCGGCACTCCCCGTATAAAGATAACACATTCCCTCCTCAGGACTCAACGTGGAAGAGATGCGCCTTGCGGAGCACAAATAAACTGAGTAATCTTCATTTCGATAATCTTACCCCCCTTACAGACTGTATCGTAATGATATTTTAGCATCAAATATCCCTTCTCCCCTTTTTAGTAAGGGGAGAAGGTGCAGGATGAGGGGTTACAATAAAAACAATATTTTAAATGCTTTTTAGTTGCGCCCCTCACCCCCACCCTCTCCCCACTGACGTGGGGCGAGGGAAATATTTGAATTGCGACACAGTCTCTTAGCAAAGGGGAGATGGGGGGATTTGCGACACATTTTTTAACCAAAATCAGATTGACAAAAAATGCGTTTTGGCCTTTACTGAACTTTAGCATCGATAACACAAGGAGACTGAGGTGCTTACCACTATCCTTCAACAAATGTTCGATGTCATCTACGGGGCGAGATTGTACCTCCCCGAGACCAAGATAGTCGTTGGGATCGCCATTGGCTTGGCCCTCTTGATCTACTTCAAGGGCATGGTGGGCGGCCTGGTGGCCTCCATATTGGTCACTATCCTCGTAGCCGACTCCTTCTTCTCTGAAAGCGACATCTACAAGATCTCCATGGAAAGGGCCGTCGCCGGCGTCGTCATCGGATTCATCGCCTTTTTTACAAACCTCTACTTCATCGTGCGCACCCTTGCCGATTGGAGGGATTGACCGTTCCCCTCTCGGCGGCCTCCCTGCCCCCTCCCTTCTGCCATGGAGATTTCCGTGCCCTATCCTGTGCATGGTCAATGGCGACAAAGTCATGCAGTCGGCAAAAAAACACGGTTTAAGAACGTGATTGGTAAAAGGGCAAAGACCCTGTCTCCTTGATTTCCGTAGGACATGATGCTATTTTAATACCCGGAGGTGGCCCTGACCGAAGGATCACCGTAGGTTTGGCCAGAGGAGAAAGCAAAGATCACTGCAGCGAGGTCAAGAGTGTAGCGATGAAGAACGGTTATTTCCAAACAAGGATCAGAGGGATATACAAGTATATCAGCGAGAACCTCTATCTCAACAGACCTGATATCTTCATAAAGGATGAATCGTTCAACTCCACCCTGCTCTTCGGCCTGCTCACCGGCCTCAACAGGGGCAAGGAACTCATCATTGGGGAGCCTGGACTGGGCAAGACCACCTCGGCGGAATACGTGGGCTCCATCCTCTATCGGTATCCCCTCGGGGTCATCTGGGGGAGCGAGGTCTCCGGACACCCCGAACAGACCGAGGAAAAGATCATCGGCAGGCCCCATCTCGGTGAACTTAACAAGGGCAGGGAAAGAGTGGTATGGAGCAACTTCGCGCAGATCCCGGTCAAGATCGTGGACGAAATAAACCGCCTGCCGGAGACCAAGCAGAGTATGATCTTGAACGGGGTTGACCGGGGCAACTGGGAATATCTCAATGAGATCTTGATCAATGACGAATATTCCCTCTTCGCGACGGCCAACTATCAGGATAGGGGAACGAACACCATCATCGCCCCCCTCATCGACCGTTTCGACATCCTGGTCGAGTCCAGACATCCCGGCTCAAACATAGCGTATACCATCGGTAAGGAGGCACTATCGCATAATCCCCTCCGGCACCCGCAGTATGAGAAGGAGCTTCAGCAGATACTGAGGGGAGACAATTCCTATGAGGAAAAGATGGCCCTGGCCGAAGGGGTCTGTGATTTCTTCGGCGAATACCTAAAAGAAAAGCTCGGCATTGAAGGTCTTAGCAAAGAGGAGCGGAGAAAAATCAACGAGGAGAGGATGGGATTGGATTTCGACATCGATGCCAACGCCTTTGTGCGCATGACGCTTGCCGAGCTCTCCTTTTGCCATAAGTTCGGCCAAAAGAGGTCGGTGGAGGTATGTGAGGACGGCTGCCATTATACCGGCTACCTCTGCCATCACATCAAAAATTGCGCCTCCAATAGGCTCCCCATGTCGATCAGAAATTATGCACAGACCTTGGCCTGGTTTTTAGAGGATGATGAGGTAGATCTTGAGCACATCCGGCTGATCATGCCCTACGTCCTTGCCCATCGCCTTCAGTGGAAGGATTCCTACCTCTCCAAAAAGGAGGGCGAGGCGAGGAATGACCCCTTTCAGATATACCTGGTCAAGGAGGCAACCGAAGAGATCCTTCAAAGATATAACGAGCAGCGGGACTACCTTTTGGAGGCCCTCTCCGTCGGATATCGTGCCTGTGCAGGTGAAGCCATCACCCCCCTCGAAGGAGATCATCCTATCTACGAAGAGATAAAAAAAGATATCGGAGCTAAGGATGAAAAATCCCTTTGAGGCGTTCCACCAGGCCGGCGTTCGCAAACGCGAGATACCCTTGGATAAGATCTTAAAATCCAAGGAAGAAACACTCACCAAGATCCTCTCTGGGTATGAAGACCTCTTGAAAAATGAGGCAAAAGACCTGGTGTGGCTGATGCAATATAGCACCGTCATCAAGGCCTATAGCATAGCGGAAAAGGGGATGGAGGGGTTAGAGTATACGGCGGAGGATATAGAGGAATTTTGTTACGCCCTCGACCACTCTGACCAGATCCCCTACCTGATAACCGGTCCGGCAGGCGTCTATATCTCGGTCCTCTGTAACCATGCCAAGGAGGAGGAGATCTGCCTCCACCTGCAGGACCTCAATGTCAAGATCAATCTCCTGGGATATCGCCTTCCCGCCAACAAAAAATTGATCGTGGAGGGTAATGTGGGTGACTTTACGGGGATCGGGCTGGATGGAGGGGAATTGATCATCGAAGGGAGCGGCAAGAACTATACAGGAGCAGGCATGAAGCGGGGAAAGATCGTCATCAGGCACAATCTCGGTTTTAACACCGGACATGGTATGACCGGCGGTGAGCTTATTGTGGGGGGGAGGATCAAGGGATTGGGCAAAATAGTGGGGGGAAAGGTCTACGAGAGAGACCAACTCATCTTTCCCACCGAAGGGATAAAGCCCCTGTACGTCTGAAGAGCGGCAATGGAAGTCGAAGATATCATTCAAAAGCTATGGTCCCGGGTAAGAAGGAAGCACCTCTATCCACAACTGCCTTTACCCACGGTGATCGAAGGGGGTGAGGATTGCGCCCTGGAGATCAAGAGCAAACAGCTGTCCATCAGCAGCGCCTTTTACGAAAAACTCAAGGGAAAGATGGACGGCGAGGAGATCGTCGAGGCTGTTCTCGACCATGGCATTACCCACTATATGTATTGCCCGTGGGATTTTCATACCCACATCACGCTCTACAACGAGGCCAAAAAGGTGGTGCGGCAGAAGGATCAGGCCCAAAGGGCAACCACCTATTTTATGGATGTGGTAACAGATACCTACTGCGTAAAGGAAAAAGATACAAAAATTGCCACGCTCTACAAAAACCTGCCTAAATCCGGCGTTCACGAGGTGCTGGCTGCCCTCTATGAGAAGATCTGGGGAGAGGATCTGGGCACGGGCGGGCATGAAGAGCTCGTCAATCGTCTCGCCCGCATCCCTTATCTGGAGCGAAAGAGATGGAGGGAGAGCATAAAAAAATTCACCGAGGTCATTCAGGGCATCCTCGAGAAGGAAGTGGCAAATGAACAACAGAGCTCTCGGAGAGAATCCAACCCCATGGGAGAACACTCTCTGGAGAACTACTCCCTGGAGGAAATTGATCGGGGACTGAGGGAATTCGCCAGCGCCGTCGAAGATCTACAGGAATTCAAGGAGACGGTGGAGGATTTAAAAGAGGAATTGGAGGGAAAGGGATACAGCGCCGGGGGAATGGGAAGGGGGAAAGGCAACCCGATTGACGCCAACCTCCTCTACTACATGAAACTGGCTGAAAGCTATACCCTCCCCATCAGAAAACTTCCCATCGAAAAGAGGGGGTATCTTCATCCCCATGCGCATAAGCCCTGGGAGATAGGGAAACCCTTCGCCGATATCGATCTCTGGACCAGCTTCGGCAAGATCATACCGGGGATAACGCAAATTTGGACGAAGAGAGAGGGGGAAACTCACGGAGAATTCGAGGGAACTCCCGACTGTCTCATCATCATCGACTCCTCCGGAAGCATGATTAATCCTCGCGAGAAGTTATCGTACGCTGTCCTGGGGGCGGTCTGCGCATGCAACGCTTACCTGAAGCATGAATCGAGAGCTGCTGTCTATAACTTCAGCGACGCCCTGAGGGGAAATAAGGTCGTCTTGGAATTCAACCACGACAAAGAGCGGATTTATCAGGCCATATGTCGATACTTCGGCGGCGGCACAGCCCTTGATCCGGATGACATAACCTACCTCCTCTCCTGTGCCAAAAAACCCGATATCTTCATCATCACTGATATGCAGATCACGAATCTTGAAAAACTCATTGATTTCTTTAAAAAAATAGAAAACCGGGTAACTGCGGTTCATTTGGGCACCAACGTCCATACAGCCCGTTTTAAGGATGGTACGGACAAAAGGACGAACATCTCCCTCTTCAACGTTAAAAACAAAGAAGACATACCGAAGATCGTCCTCGGCAAGGTGAAGGAATATCTCACCTCCTCTTCGGAATGGAGGTAGGATACCAGTAACTGCCCCCCTAGCCCCGCCTTTGTTTGCCGATGGAGGAAGGAATGCTTCCGCGGAGATATAATCCACAAAAGGACGGCACCCTTTTGTGCCTTAAAAGTATAAAAATATTAGTAGTTGACAGATAGAAACGAGGTGATTATGTTTTACGCAGAACCTTGGGGAGTTTTCGAGGTCACCAAGAGGAGGAAGGGATGATATTCGTACCGCGATCAAAAGGCGAAAAGGGAAAGGAGAAAGTCTTAATCCCTAACCGCCTGCCCATTTTGCCTTTACGGGGGACCGTTCTCTTCCCTGAACTCATCCTCCCCATCATGGTAGGTCGGAAGAAATCCGTGAAATTGATTGACGATGCTATGGAGGGGGACCGGATCATCGGGGTTATTACCCAACACAGCTCAGAGGTCGAAGACCCGGATCCCAGTGAGCTCTATACCATAGGGGTTGCAGCGCACTTGGTTCGCATGGTGAGGGAGATGGATGGAACCCAACGGGTCATCGTCCAGGGGCTCGAGCGCATTAAGATCCTACGGCATATCCAACAAGATCCCTATGTTGTGGCAGAGGTAAAGGTGTTCGCCGAAGAGGAGGCTAAAGGAGTAGAAATCGACGCCCTGGTCATGAACCTGAAGAATCTCTTCCAGAGGGCGGTAGAATTGGCGCCCCACCTCACCGTAGAATTGAAGAACATGGTCCTGAATATCAAGGACCCTGGTATCCTGGCCGACATCATCGCTTCCAACCTCAACATCAACCCATCGGAAAAGCAAGAGGTGTTGGAGATCGAAAAAGCAAAAGACCGCCTCAACAAGGTCCACCTCCTGCTGGCACGAGAGGTCCAGGTGCTGGAGCTGGGAGACAAGATTCAATCACAGGTCAAAGAGGATATCGACAAGACACAACGGGAATACTATCTGCGGGAGCAGATGAAGGCCATTAAAAAAGAGCTGGGTGAAATGGATGAGTACAGTACGGAACTGAAGGAGTTAAAACAAAAGGTCGAAAATGCAGGGATGCCCGAAGAGGCGCACAAGGCCGCTGAAAAGGAGCTCGACAGACTTTCCAAGATGCCGCCTGCCTCAGCGGAATACACGGTGGCCAGGACATACCTCGATTGGTTGGTAGAGCTCCCCTGGTCAAAGAGCACCGATGACAACCTCGCTATTGACCATGCCCGGAAGATCTTGGATGAAGATCACTATGACTTGGAGAAGGTGAAAAAGCGGATCTTAGAGTATCTGGCCGTGCGCAAGTTGAAGAAAGACATGAAGGGCCCTATCCTCTGTTTTGTGGGGCCCCCGGGGGTCGGGAAGACCTCTCTGGGGATGTCCATCGCCAGGGCCATGGGGCGCAAGTTCACCAGGATCTCCCTGGGCGGGGTGCGGGATGAGGCGGAGATCAGGGGGCACCGGAGGACCTATGTCGGCGCCCTGCCGGGCAGGATCATACTGGGGGTCAAAAAGACCGGGAGCAATAACCCCATCTTCATGCTCGATGAGGTGGATAAGATCGGCACCGATTTCAGAGGGGATCCATCCTCTGCCCTGCTGGAGGTGCTGGACCCTGAACAGAACTTCTCATTTTCGGACCACTACATCGACGTCCCTTTTGATCTTTCAAAGGTCATGTTCATCACGACGGCTAATATACTCGAGCCCATCCCCCCTGCCTTAAAGGACCGCATGGAGGTCTTGGAGCTGCCCGGATACTCCGATGATGAGAAGCTGATGATTGCCAAGCAACATCTCATCCCCAAACAACTCAATGAACACGGGCTCTCTCCTGATCTATTGGAATTCAAAGATGAGCCCCTCCTCACCATCATAAATTCCTACACCAGAGAGGCCGGGGTGCGCAACCTCGAACGTGAGATCGCAGCCATCTGCCGGGCAGTTGCCAAAGAGGTGGCCGAAGGAAAACAGGAAAAGGTGACGGTGCAGACGGATAAGACGGACATGCTGCATAGATTCTTAGGGCCGGTTAAGTTCTTCCCTGAGGTGGCGGAGAGGACGTCCAACCCAGGGGTGGCCACCGGGCTTGCCTGGACCCCCACCGGAGGAGACATCATCTTTGTGGAGGCCACCAAGATGACCGGCGAAAAGGGGCTCTCCCTCACCGGGCAACTGGGAGAGGTGATGAAAGAATCCGCCCAGGCCGCCCTCAGTTACATCAGGTCCAAGGCCAAGGACCTGGGCATCGAGGAAAACTTCTATCAAAAAAACGATATCCACATCCATGTCCCGGCCGGCGCCATCCCCAAAGATGGACCGTCAGCCGGGATTGCCATGTTCATAGCCCTTACCTCGCTGCTGACCGACAAGCCTGTGCGCAACGATGTGGCGATGACCGGTGAGATCACCCTGCGGGGCCTGATTCTCCCCGTCGGCGGAATCAAGGAAAAGGTCTTGGCAGGGAAGAGGGCGGGGATCAAGACCATCATCATGCCCCAAAAGAATGAGAAGGACCTGGAAGAATTGTCGGAACATATCAAAGAAGGGTTGGAATTTAGGTTCGTGCAGCGGATGGACGAAGTGGTCAAAATCGCCCTGTCGTAAAGCAAATAACAGAGCAAAGAAGGGGTCTCATAATGAGGAGACCCTGACCAAAGGGTCACCTTCGGCTTTTTTTATCCTCGCTGCATCGCCATAACCCCAAAAAAGCAGTTTCCCGGAGGTGGCCCTTTGGCCAGAAGTATTCGCTCCCTGTGCCGACATGGCATGTTGTAAAGGGAATTGACTTTTCAACGATAATCCGCTATTTCTTCCTCATGAAGACCACCGCTATCATACCTGCTCGATATGCTTCCACCCGACTGCCCGGCAAACCCCTGATAATGATCAAGGGGAAACCCCTTATCCAGTATGTCTATGAGCGGGTCCAATCATCATCAATCCAGCAGGTCATTGTGGCCACCGACGATGAGCGAATAGTTGCTGCGGTAAGGGGATTCGGCGGAGAGGCCGTCTTAACCTCTCCCCACCATCGTTCAGGCACCGAACGGGTGGCGGAAGTGGCGGCGGGCATTGATGCGGCAATCGTGGTGAACTGCCAAGGAGACGAGCCCCTGATCCAACCGGAGGCAATCGATCGAGCCATCGCGCCTTTCGCGCAAGACCCGTCGATCATGGTGACGACCTTAATAACCCCGCTGCAAGGAGGCAACGACCTCGGCAACCCCAATGTGGTCAAGGTCGTCGTGGATCACGAGGGTTTCGCCCTCTATTTCTCCCGAGCGCCCATTCCCTATCCCAGGAACGTTCTGGAGAAGATAGCCGGAGGTGGCCCTGACCAAAGGGTCACCTTCGGTTTGGCCAATGATGATCCGTCCAAAGGATTCGAACTCATCAAAAAGTTAGATAAGCCGGAGGTGGCCCTTTGGCCAAAGGGGTTAAAGGGCTATTGGCAACATATAGGGCTGTACGCATTTCGGCGGGCATTTCTCCTGAAGCTCACCGCCCTGCCTCCCAGTCGTCTCGAAGAGCAGGAGAGATTGGAACAACTCAGGATATTGGAAAACGGGTATAAAATCAAAACCGTTCTCTGCTCCTCCCCCTCCATCGGTATTGATACCCCGGAAGACGTGGAGCGATTTACTGCGCTGATTTAATCTCCTGAAGTATCTCTTGGGTTGCCTTCAGGGGATCGGTTGCGTCCCTGATGGGACGGCCGATGACCAAATAATCTGCCCCTGCCTTGATTGCCTCGGCAGGGGTCATCACCCTGGCCTGATCATGTCGTCGCTCTTTGTCCGGCCTCACCCCAGGGGTAACTATCACCATATCCGTGCCACAGGCCTCACGCAAAGGCTTGATCTCCAGGGGGGAGGCGACTACCCCATCGAGCCCTGCCTTTTGAGCCAGTGAGGCCAGCTGAACCACCTCTTCCTCCACAGGCAGGGTAATGCCCACCGCTCTGAGGTCTCGTGCTTGCAGACTCGTCAAAACAGTGACCCCTAATATCGTAGGGGGTGGCTGACCTTCTTTTTGGGCCGCCTCATGGGATGCCTCTACGGCGGCGCGCATCATCTCCATGCCTCCCAGGGCATGGACGTTAAACAGGGATACCCTGAGCCGTGTCGCCATGGCCGCGGCCTTGGCCACCGTCGAGGGGATATCGTGATATTTTAGATCCAAGAATACCTTGCCGCCCCTCTTCTGCACCATCTCCACCACCTTCGGCCCCATCCAGGTGAAGAGCTCTTTTCCTATCTTGAAGCCCCACACCCACTCCTTGAGCTCCTCCACAAACCGCTCGGCCTCTGCCCAGCTCCCCACATCCAAGGCGAAGATGATCGGGTTGGCAGGTCGTACTGTCATCGTCCCTCCACAATGTTTACCGATTTAATCCGCATGGGCTCTTTTCGGTCTTGAGAGAACCGTCCGGAGGTGGCCTTTTGGCCAAAAGATCAAATATCACCGTTGTCAAACGCTTGAGCAAAGGCTTCCACCATATGCGGGTCAAATTGGGTCCCGACATGCTCCGCGATCTCAGCTACTGCTTCGCTTTTGCTCATTCCTCTGTGATACGCGCGCTCATGGATGATGGCATCGTAGGTGTCTGCCACCGCGATAATCCTGGCGACAAGAGGTATTTCCTCGCCCGCCAGCCCCTCCGGATATCCCGAACCGTCGTAATGTTCATGGTGGTATTGTATCGCCGGCATGATCGACTGCAATTGTTTGATATGCCCTACTATCGCCGCGCCGGCGCCGGGGTGCCCCCTGATGATCTCCATTTCCTCGACGGTCAACACCCCGTTCTTACCGAGGATATGATCAGTGATCCCTACCTTCCCTATGTCATGGAGGATAGCCGCGAGCGTGAGTTGTCTCTTTTCTTCGGAACTTAACGGCAGATATTTGGACATTGCCATACAGACCTTGAGGACCCTCTGGGGGTGCCCTCCGGAATAACTGTCTCTCTTTTCAATGGCCTCTGAGAGACCCTCGACCAACTGCTGGGCCATCACGTTTAATTCTTCATACAACCGAGCGTTATCCAGGGCGATGGCGATTTGATCAGCGAGGGCAAGAAAGAGCTCGAGATCGTCTTCGGTGAATTCACCCTCCCGTTTATTGATGCCCTGGATGACGCCGATGATCCCCTGTTTAATCCTCAAAGGGACGCAGATGACATTTTGAGTGATAAAACCAGCAGCCTGATCCACCTCCTTGAAAAAGCGGGGGTCCTCCTGTGCGTTGAAGACGATGAGCGGCTCACCATGCATCGCCACCCACCCTGCGATGCCCTCACCCATCTTGAGCTGAAACCGTTTCACGATCTCGCCCTTTTCCCCCAAAGCGACTTCAAAGAAGAGTTTCCCCTTTTCGTCCTTCAAGAGCAGGGAGCTGGTCTCGCAGCCCAGGAGCTCAGTTGCCGCTGTTATGGCCCTCCTCTTCACGTACTCAAAATCAAGAGAGGAATTGAGGAGGCTGCTGAGCTTGGTGAGGATTTCCAATTTGCCGCACCTCTCGCGCGCTTGCTTCAGCTCGCTCCTCACCTTCTCAAGATCCCCTTGTGATCCTTTGGCTGAACCGCCGCCGAAGGTGACCCTTTGGTCAGAGGTGGCCTTTTGGCCAAAGGTGACCTTTTTGGCTAAACCGCCTAAGGTGGCCCTTTGGCCAGAGGTGACCCTTTGGTCAGAGCCACCTCCAGTAGAGGCTATTCGCTTCTTTTTCAACTGAACCATTACTTCCGCCCCTCGCCTATCTCCCCTGTCATCGGGACGAAGACGACGTCCTCAATCGGCTGCTTCTCAATCTTCCCTCCCCTCTTGGTGATCAATGTCAGGGATTGGTGACCGAAGGTGGCCCTTTTGGCTAAAGAGCCACCTTCGGGGCCAAAAGGATCAGCGCCCAACGGCAGCACCATCCTCCCCCCTTCCCCGAGTTGCTCGACCAAGTGCTCGGGGATTGTCGGTGTAGCACAGGTTATGATGACGGCATCATAGGGGGCGTGCGTTGGCCAACCGAAAAAACCGTCACCGCTCTTCACCTGTACATTCGTGTAGCCCAATGCCTGAAGGCGCTCGTGGGCTGTACGGGCCAGCTGCTCGATGATTTCTATAGAATATACCTCCTTGGCCAGCTCAGCCAAGACAGCGGCCTGGTATCCAGAACCGGTGCCTATCTCCAAGACCTTATCGTCAGGCTTAAGGTGAAGATGATAGGTCATGAGTGCTACAATATAGGGCTGGGATATGGTCTGCCCCTCGCCGATGGGCAAGGGGCGATCCGCATAGGCCATGGGGCGATACGATTCCGGGACAAAGAGGTGCCGTTTCACCTTCAGCATGGCCTGCAAGACCCTTTGGTCATCGATCCCCCGCCTTTGGATGTCCTCCTTGACCATCCGCTGGCGAGCGGCTTGATAGAGATCCTCCTCACCGCGCGGAGAGGAACAGGTAAGGAGAAATAAAGAGGCCACGATGACAAAGCTGAGCTTAACGATGGGATCCATTGCCATCCAAGAGATACTCACCCTTGACATTGCTCAGGGCGGCAAAGATGTTCTTCTTTATCCTCCAATCCTCCTTGTCCAGCTCCCCCAGCAGGCCTTTTATCTGCCCCCTGCGGGTTGTACCGCGCGTGGGGCAATTATCTTTGACCACAGGGAGCGCGCGGAGTCCGGCGTAGGCTCGGACCTTAGCCTCCTCGAGCAGGGCCAAGGGCCTGACGATGGCGAGCTTGCCCCCAAACAGGACCTGATGGGGGATCATGGTGCTTATCTCCCCGCGGTAAAAGGTGTTGAGCAAGAAGGTCTCTATGATGTCGTCTTTATTGTGTCCCAAGGCTACTTTATTACACCCGAGCTCCCGAGCGGTCTCGAAAAAGACCTTCCGCCTCAACCGCGCGCAGAGGAAACAGGGGTTTTCCCGGTTGTCATCGCTCTGCGCCAATGGCCCGATCTGGGTCTTTTTGAGCACCAGCTCATACCCGAGATCCTTCGCATACGCCTTCAGGGGTTCAAAATTGCTGCCTTCATATCCGAGATCGATCGTTATCACCTGCAGATCATAGTGTATGGGCACCCGAGCCCTGCGTTCGTGGAGGATGTTCAACATCACGACGCTGTCCTTTCCACCGGAAAGGGCCACCAGTATCCGGTCGCCGTCCTCGATCAAACGATAGTGGTGTATCGCCTTCCCGACCAGCCGTCTTATTTCCCGTTCGAGGTAGGCCATGCCTGCTCCAAAGGGCAACCCGCACACAGGGGTTTGGTCTTACAGAAGGTCTTGGCTAATTGGACGAAGAGGGCGTGATATTCCTTGTACAGGGATACATCAGGGGGCAGGCCCTGCATAAACAGGTCCTGAATATCTCCATACGACGCCCCATCCATGAGCATGCCGTGTCGGGATAGAACCCTCCGCGTATAGGCATCGATTACGAAGATCGGTTTTTCAGCCGCGTAGAGAAGGATACTATCGGCGGTCTCGGGACCGACGCCCTTTACCATGAGTATCTTGCCCCTCAAACTCGCAAGGGGTTCGGCGAACATCCTCTGGAGATCCCCCCCATATTCCTTGTCAAGGAATGCCATCAGACCCTTCAGCCGCTTGGCCTTGACGTTATAATAACCTGCCGGGCGGATGAGTCCCGCCAATCTCGCTTCATCTACACGTCTCAGACCCTGAGGCGTCAGCACCCCCTCTTCCTTGAGATTCTCTATCGCTTGCTCCACATTCCTCCAGGCCGTATTTTGGGTTAAGATGGCCCCCACAATCACTTCGAACGGAGTTTCTGCCGGCCACCATTGCTGTTCCCCGAAGAATCTCAATAACCTATGGTAAATAGCCGATAATTCCTTCACAGAGCGATCTTTCACCTGTGGCCAAAGGGCCACCTTCGGCTTCGGCTCCAATTATAAAAGCTTAACATAAGGGACACAATTTTTCAATGGCCAAACCGCCGGAGGTGGTCCTTTGGCCAGAGGTGACCCTCTGGTCGGGACCACTGGCCAAGCCGAAGGTGACCCTTTGGTCAGGGCCACTGGCTAAAGAGCCACCTTCGGCTTCGGCTTCGGCTGAACGTTAATGGGATTGAATGCGCTCGGAAATGGCCTTCTTCAACTCCTCGGGCGTAACAGTGGCGGTGCCCACCTTGCCCACCACGATGCCGGCGGCATAGTTGGCCACCACCGCTGCCTCGGGAAATGCATTCCCCGCGGCCAGGGCCAAGGTCAGGGCGCTGATCACCGTGTCCCCTGCCCCCGTGACATCGTAGACCTCCTTGGCGACAGTGGGGACATTGATGACATCCCCCTCTCGCTCAAAGAGTACCATCCCTTCCTCCCCCCTGGTGACGAGGATTGCCTGGCTGGCGAACCGCTCCAGCAAGATCCTTCCCACCTCCATGAGGGAGGCTTCATCCCGTATCTCCTTGCCTGCAGCTGCCTCCGCCTCCTGACGGTTGGGGGTCACGACGGTTGCCCCGGAATAGAGATTGAAATTATTCACCTTGGGGTCCACGGCAACCAATTTCACCTCCGCCTTTTTTCTCTGCATGATAAATTCCATCAGAGCCGGGGTGATCAAGCCCTTACCGTAGTCTGAGACAATGATCCCATCAACCTGGCCCCAGCTCTTATCGAGATACCGAAGAAGCATCTCCTGGCCCTGCGCGCTGATAGGCTCCCGGCTTTCCCGGTCAAAGCGGACCACCTGCTGGCTGTGGGCGATGACCCTCGTTTTGACCGTTGTCGGCCTTCCCGCCTGCACCACGAGGCCTTCGCTGTCGATCTTCTGTTCTGCCAAGAGTTTCTTGATCTTCTCACCCATCCGATCGTCGCCGATCAGACCGGCCAGCAAGACCCGCCCGCCCAGACTATGGACGTTATGCACCACATTGGCGGCGCCCCCCAGCAGGAGGTTCTCACGGGCCACGGCAACCACCGGCACCGGGGCCTCAGGGGAGATGCGGGTGACCGTTCCCCAGATAAACTCATCGATCATGATGTCGCCCACCACCAGGAGGGTGGTCTTTTTGAACCTCTGCACGAGCTTATCGACGTCTATTCTATCGCTGATCTGTCGCAACATATCTCACCTCTCTCAAACCCTCATTGGATGGACAGGACCTGAGGTGCCAGAGCAAGAGCCGGCAGTAGGTCCTCCAGCGTGCTCGATACCGCTTGTTCCAGAGCAGGAGGGAATTGGCCGCGACCTCTCCCACGAGGCGCAGTATCAACCCTACTTTTAAGACGACTGTCTGCCCCCTGCCGTGCCACTTGGTGAAAAAACGGTATCGGGAACGATAGTACTCGATCCGGGCCTCGGCCTTGGCCATGGAGGCACTGGCACCCTGCAGATGCAGGATTCGGGCTCCGGGGACAAAGCTGATCCGCCAACCCTGCTCCTTCATCCGCAAGCACCAGTCGGTCTCCTCCATAAAGAAGAAATACCCTTCATCCAAATTCCCCACCTCCTCTATGGCCTGGCGACGGACGATGATACAGGCGCCCACCAGGGAATCCACGTCTATGGGACAAGGATAATCCCGCTCCTTGCCCGGGTACCGGTGCGGGAAGAGGAGCCGCAACAAGCGTCTGTTGAGCAGTTCCGTTGCGAGCGATGGGAAAGGGGCGATGGAGTTTTGCCTGGAGCCATCCTCGTTAATCAGCTCCCCCCCCGCGATACCCACGTCAAGGTTTTCCTCCATAAAGGCCGCGAGGGTCTTGATTGCACCTTTCATGGGTCGGGCGTCGCTATTCAACAGCACGCAATAGCTCCCTGCTGCCTGCTCCAGGGCCTGGTTGACGGCCCGGGCAAAACCAAGGTTTCTCTCGTTGCAGATGAGACGGACCCGGGGGAAGGCCTCTTGGATGGCCTCGGGGCTCCCATCCATCGAACCATTGTCCACCACGAAGATCTCCTGCTGATACTCATGAACCGTATCCGCAATGGAACGCAGGGCTTCCAGGATATGCCCCTTGGTGTTCCAGTTCACGAGGATGAATGATAACACCGCCTTGGTCTTACGATGCCGGCGCTTGGGGTCCGCAAAGGGAATACGCATCTTTCAGCACCTCACAGACAGGGGCAAAGGAAAACTCCGCCAGCAACTGCTCAACCTTGGTCTGCGCCGTATCCAGATTATAGTAGAGGGCATACCTCCCTTTCCAGCCCAATCCCAGCCGCGGGAGCTCTCTATCCAGCTCCCAGGGATGCAGGTAGATGACGGCAGGGATCCCCTTCTTGTTTAGCCTCGTAATGCAGTGCCGGATAAAGCGATAGGGCAACGTCCTGAGATACAACCCGCCTGAGAAGGGGAGGCGAAAGCGCCCTATACTAAAGATGGAGGGCGGCACCTCGATAATGTCGGCCTCGGCCCTCCGGTGGATCAGGGGATTGGATCGGTTCACCCCGCCGAGGTAGGCCTTGGCAGGGAGGATGCTGGAGTCGTATTGAAACCCCATAGCAGCCAGTATCCTCAGGGCCCAGAAGGACCTCTGGGTAATGGACCACGAGGGGGCCCGAAACCCGACGACCTCCCTCCCTGCTAGTTCTTCCAACAGGGCCTTCGCCGCTTGGGTCTCACGGAGGAACTCCCCCTCTTGCTGTTCGTAGACGAGGCGGTGACCATAGCCGTGTAGGCCCAGCTCAAACCCATCTGCTGCCAATTGCTTTACCAGTTTGGGGTATTGCTCAGCTACCTCCCCGAGCACGAAAAAGGTCCCCCTTTGGCCGGCAGCCCTCAGCAGGGAGACAAGTCGCTCTGTTTGCTCAACCACTCTCCCCCCCAGCAACCCCCGTTGCCGGCGAGAGAGGTGAAGGTCATTCCTGTGGAAGGCTTCCTCCACATCAACGGTGAGGATGTTCTTTATGCTGCCGACTTGAACCATTCCACTGTCCTGCGCAGACCTTCGCCGAAAGGGATAGTGGGCTCAAACCCCATGAGTTTTTGCGCCTTCTCTATGCCGGCCAGGGAGTGCTTGACATCTCCGGGCAGGGGCTCGGTGTATTCAACCTTCAGCTTGGGATCGATGATCTCTTTGAGTATCTGTACCAATTGATTGAGGGATGTTTGCTCTCCACTTCCCACGTTGAACTGCTCACCGGCGACACCCGTGGCCCTACATGCCAGGAGGTTGGCCTGCACCACATTGGCCACAAAAGAGAAATCCCTGCTCTGCTCGCCATCCCCGTACACGACAAGGGGTTTCTTGGTTAAGGCCAGGGTGATGAATTTAGGGATTACGGCGGCGTAGGGGGAAAGGGGATCTTGCCGGGGGCCGAAGACGTTAAAGTAGCGCAGGCTGACCGTCTCCAGGCCATAGACTCGGTGAAACACCTGGCAGTAGTATTCCCCGGCCAGCTTGGATGCGGCATAGGGGGAGAGTGGCGCCGGGAGAAGGTCCTCTTTCTTCGGGAGAACCGGGGAGTCGCCGTAGACGGAGGAAGAAGAGGCATAGACCATCCGTTTCACGCCGACATCGCGGGCAGCCATAAGCAGGTGCAGCGTGCCATTGAGATTGTTCTCGGTACTCCCTATGGGGTCCTTGACGGATCGAGGCACCGAGGGGATGGCTGCCTGGTGCAGGATAAAATCGGACCCTTGTGCGGCCTTGGCAGCCGCCTCCGGATCGCGAAGGTCGCCTTCGATGAACTCTATCTCATCCATGAGGCGCTCGAGGTTCTCGCGCTTGCCCGTCGAGAGGTTGTCGATCACCCTGACCTGCTCACCTTTCTTGACCAACTCCTCCACGATATGGGACCCGATAAAACCCGCCCCACCGGTTACCAGATACAACGCCTGCATCAACGCTCCTTTAAAAAAGAGAGTTCAATCCTGTCGCTTCCGACATCCCGCCATTCAGATTTTGCCGCCTTGCGGCATGATGTCCTTAAAAGATTTAAAGGAGCATCATTATACAAAGTAGGGCGGGACGCATTTAAAAGCGGGATCTGTCGCCCTGCGACACAGGATTCAAGTGTTTGCGTGGTATTTCCTTGACCACTAGAACCCTCCCGCTTTGCGGGATCCCGCAGTCCATAAAATCTAAATTAAGGAGCGGGATAGACCCCTTTAACCCTCTCAATGTTACCGACCTGAAGGTAACATTGAGATTAAAGTACCCTCACCCACACCTGCCTCTTCCGGGGGCCGTCGAACTCGCAGAAAAAAACCCCCTGCCAGGTCCCCAGCGCAATCCGCCCATCCCTCACTAAGAGGCACTCCGAGGTCCCCACCAAGGCAGCCTTGATGTGGGCATCGGCATTCCCTTCCAGGTGAAGGTATCGATCCCCAGCCGGGACGAGCTCGCCCAGCTTGGCTATGATATCGGCCTTAACGCTGGGATCAGCGTTCTCATTGATGGTTACCCCTGCCGTGGTGTGGGGTACCACGATTACACAGATACCCTCGGCTATCCCCGATTCCTCCACGACCTTTTTCACCTGCGGGGTGATATCGATCAGCTCATTCCTTGCCCTGGTCTTGACCTGTATCTCCCTGGTGATCATTGCACAACGCCCCTCGCATCGAAGAGCTGCAAATCTCTGAGGACCTTCTCCAGGCCCTTGATCTCCCCGATCTGATAATCCGCCTCTGCCTGCTCGGCCTCCCCCACATAGATGGTCGTCATCCCCAATGCCCTGGCCGTAGCCAAGGTCGGCGGGTAATCATCCAGCATCAAGCACTCCTCTCCCGTCACCTCCAGATGATCAAGCACCCTGTGAAAAGTGGAGAGGTGGGGCTTGGGGCAATACCCCATAAAGGCGATGTCAAAGATATGCGAAAAGAAGGGTTCAATTCCCAGGGAGCGTATGACGCGTTGGGCATGCTGCTCAGTGCCGTTGGTGACGATGACCTTGTTCAAGGGGATACAGGACATCATGCGGGCAAGCCCCCTATCCTCGCCGAGGACCCCCTCGACATCCACCTCGTGGACGAATGCCAGATAGTCATCGGGATCTATCGCCTGGTGCTTCATCAACCCCACGAGGGTGAAGCCGTATTCCCGGAGATACCTGCGCCTCAAGGCAGCAGCCTCAGCTTGTGTTAGGCCCAGCCTGCTCCGCAGATACTTCTTGATCCTCTCCTCAATGAGGTGAAAGAGCCCGCATTCTCGCGGATATAACGTGTTATCCAGGTCAAAGAGGATATACCGTGTCTCCATAGCAACTCATCTAAAATACGGCTGATTATTATAGGTCTTCTGCCGGGAATACGCAAGGGCACTGCCGGAGGTGACCCTTTGGTCAAAGGATATTTGCCTGATTGCACCGGCAGGATAATTATGTTAAAAGCAGGACTCAGGAGGTGAGATCGATGAAGCTATCCAAGCGGGCCACGATGGTCAAACCCTCCCCTACCCTGGCCATTACTGCCAAGGCCAAGGCCATGAGCGCCCAGGGGATCGATGTCATCAGCTTCGGCGCCGGTGAGCCTGACTTCGACACCCCGCAGCACATCAAGGATGCAGCCATCGCGGCCCTGCAGCAGGGGTTTACCAAATATACGCCGGTCGGCGGCATCGATGAGCTCAAGGAGGCCATCTGCGCGAAGCTTGAGCAAGAAAACAAGGTGCTTTATCAAAAGGAACAGATATTGGTCTCTTGCGGCGGCAAGCACTCCTTTTACAACCTGGCCCAAGCCTTGATAGATGACGGGGATGAGGTGATCATCCCGGCCCCCTACTGGGTCTCGTATCCTCCCATGGTCATGCTGGCTGGGGGGAAACCCGTGATCGTCAATACCTCTGAAGAAGAAGGCTTTAAGCTGCTTCCCGATGCCTTGGAGCAAGCCATCACCCCCAAGACCAAGGCGGTGGTTATCAATTCTCCTTCGAACCCCACTGGCAGCGCCTATACCCGCAAGGAGCTGGAAAGGCTGGCCCAGGTGGCCCTGCAACGCACGATCCACATCATCTCCGATGAGATCTACGAGAAGATCGTCTATGAAGGCTTTGAGCACGCAAGCATCGCCTCCCTGGGGGAGGAGGTAAAGGCCATCACCATCATAGTCAACGGCCTTTCCAAGACCTATGCCATGACCGGTTGGAGGATCGGGTATACGGCAGGGCCGCAGGAGCTCATCGCGGCCATGAACCGCATCCAGAGCCAGAGCACCTCCAACCCCACCTCCTTTGCCCAAAAGGGGGCGTTGGATGCCTTGCAGGGGAGCCAGGCGGAGATCTCCATCATGGTGGCGGAATATCAGAGACGCCGGGATCTCATTTGGAAGGCGCTCACCTCCATACAAGGGGTCTCCTGCTACAAACCGCAGGGGGCTTTTTATGTCTTCCCCAACGTCGGGGCCTATCTCGGCAAGGGCCAAAAGGGAGGGCAGATCAAAGACACGGGGCAACTGGCCGATTATCTCCTGGATCAGGCCCGGGTGGCCGTGGTCCCTGGAATCGAGTTTGGGGCAGAGGGGTATCTGCGCCTCTCCTATCCCATCGCCACTGAGGTCATACAGGAGGGGGTAAAGAGGATCAAGGAGGCCCTGGCGAGGCTGGGTTAGTCGCCGGAGGTGACCTTTTGGCCAAAGATGGTCCCTGTGCCACCGCCGGAGGTGGCCCTTTTGGCTAAAGAGCCACCTTCGGGGCCAGAGGTGGCCCTGACCAAAGGGTCACTGGCCAAAGGGCCACCTTCGGCTCCGGCTGTGCCAAGGGCCCTGCGCCGTCCTGTCTTTTTGTAGAGGAAATAGTCCTTTAATATCCGGTTGTGGTCAAAGGCAAGCTCTGCGGGGAGATCAGCTTCGGTAAAGACCCCGATCTCTTGGGCGTCATCCTGGGCCTGAAGGGTCCCGCCGATGGCCCGGGCGATGTAGACGGTGGTGATATTGTGCTGCCTCGGGTCCCGCCGGGGATCTGAGTAGGTGTGGAACTGCTCGATAAGCTCCACCGTTAGCCCCGTCTCCTCCCTGGCCTCCCGCACAGCTGCCTGCTCCAGGCTCTCGCCGTAATCGCAAAACCCCCCGGGGATGGCCCATTGACAAGGCTTATTCCGGCGCAGGATCAGGACAATCCCCCCTTTCTGTTCTATGATGATATCCACCGTGGGAAAGGGATTACGGTATTCCTTGACCACCGTCTTGCATTGGGGGCATTTGACCAAAGGGTCACTGGCCAAAGGGCCACCTTCGGCTCCGGGAAGCCCGTCTTTTTTCTCAGCCATCTTCCCTATCATAGATTAATCGGCTATAATTATAAGTAACGACCAGCTTAGAATTTAAACAAGTTGTAATATAGACAAAGGCTGGCAAAAAGGAAAGCGAAAAAGATGTATAATCATTGATTTTAAGCTGATATTAGTTAACTACAGCATAAAATACATGACAAATGCGTTAAAATGAATTTATTTATTTTTACTGGCTCTGTTTTCTGCTATAATTTAGTCAATTGTACTCAATAATTCTTACTTTTTTGGCGTTCTTAACAGACAACATCTTTTATTGAACTTTTCGCTTCGAGAATTTTTCATAGTAATCATTTCACACACAAAAAATATATATGTCTAAGCCAAAGGCTAAAAATAAAAAAGAAAGAAGAGCGGTAATCAGTGTACTGGTTATAATAGCACCGAATGGAATTGCAAATAACGCGTTCATTGAAGCATTTTAAGGCAAGAGAATCTAGCCAATACGTCATAATCTGTCGCTTTAAATTTTAATAAGGGGGTAGCACAGAATATGCGCAATCTCACGATAATAGCAGCTTCCCTTATCATACTTATAACGGTAATACTAAATATCTTTAGTGCAGAAAAACCCTTTAAAGATTGGGTCATATTTTATATCGCTCTAGTTTGTATTGGAAGAACATGGGAAACATTTTTTACTAGCAAAGGACAAAAGACCATAAAAATAAAAGAAGATTGGACGCTTCCCCTTTTAACGCTAGCATATGTTTTAATGTTAATAGGATCTATTATAGAATTTTATATTGTCCAAAGAAGCATCAATTTTTATCTTATAATTATTGCCTTAGCTGTTCAGGTCGTTGCTTTTGCGTTACGATGGTGGGGCATGAAAAGCTTAGGTACTCAATGGACAAATCATATTATTCCAATAAGTAAAATTGGAAATAAAAAAACGGAAGTGATCAAAAAAGGACCGTATAAATATCTTAGACATCCAATCTACTTGGGTGTTATGTTAGATGTGTTAGCAATCCCTTTAGTACTTAATTCTTACTATACCTTTTTCTTCGTACTTTTCATAAACGTTCCTTTACAGTTATTAAGATTACACTTGGAAGAAGGAAAGCTTATAGAAACTTTTGGTAAAGCATACCTTGATTATAAAAAAGAAGTGCGGAGTTTTATCCCTATAAGTAAAAGTTGATTATCCGATGATAAAAATAATTCCCATTAACTTTTTAAAAAATCACTGGCCAAAGCGAGGTTTATTTTTTTGCTTCCTGAGGTAATTTATACTCGTAACAAGTCTTTCAATATATTTCTAATAATTATGAAGCCTTAGGTAAAGACAAGCTACAATCGTGATTAGTATTTAATTGTGATTTAATATGATAACTGTAAATTTAAATAATGTTTATGTCTAAACAAAGAATAAAAAATAAGAAAAAACGAAGGGTAGTAGTTACCGGTTTGGGAGTAATTTCTCCTATCGGAATTGGGAAAAATGCTTTCGCAAAAGCATTAAAAGAGGGACAATCCGGAATAGGTGAGATAACGAGATTCGATGTCTCTACATATCCGACAAAGATAGGTGCAGAGGTAAATGATTTTGATCCATCATTGTTTATTTCTCCTAAGCGATTGAGACAAATGGATAGATCGACACAATTTGCAGTATCTGCATCAATCATGGCTGTAATGGATGCAAATTTATCGATTAATTACACAAACAGCAAAATGATTGGCATTGCCGTTGGAACTTCTGTAGCTGGACTAGGTTGGGCGTTTGAACAGCAAATGATATTTTATGAAAAAGGGTATAAGAGAATGAACCCTTATTCTGCGGTTGCTGCATTCCCTAATGCCTGCTCAAGCCAAATCTCGATTGAACTAAACGTACAGGGACCAAGTGAGAGTTATTCAATCGGGTGCGCATCTTCATCTAATGCAATAGCAAGAGCAACTGAAATGATACGAAACGGAGAAACTGACGTCATGATCGTTGGTGGTACAGAGGCACCTATTTTAGCACCTCTATTTGGCGCTATGTGTGCTGGTAGAATTATGTCCACTACTAATGAAGGAACACCTATAAAATCACCTAGACCATTTGATAGAACAAGAGATGGTATGGTAATTGGAGAAGGCGCAGGAATTGTCGTCCTAGAAGAACTGAGTCACGCAATTAAGCGCGATGCAAACATCTACGCAGAGCTCATGGGGTGGGGATTTACTTGTGATGCATATAGTATGGCAAAACCTGCACCTAATATGAAACAAAAATTTAGAGCATTAAAAATGGCATTAGACGATGCTAAATTAGAACCACATGAAATAGATTATATTTGTGCTTTTGGATTAGGTGAGAAAAATTCAGATTTTTTTGAAACGCTCGCAATTAAAAAAATTTTTGGTGAATATGCCTATAAAATACCCATAAGTTCGATCGCTTCTATGCTCGGACAACCTTTTGGAGCAAGTGGAGCTCTAAGATTGATCAGCAGTGTATTGGCAATCAACCAAGGTTTCATACCGCCGACAATTAATTATACATACCCAGATCCCGATTGCGATTTAGACTATGTTCCTAACAGCTCGCGGGAGGTTAAGGTTTGTACAGCTATGATAAATGCCTTCGGTTTTGGCGGTAAAAACGTCGTTCTAATAATAAGAGATTTTGAAGAATAGATAACCATGAATAATTATGGAAGAAATTTAAAAATTTTAAACTATAGGAAGTATAAATGAACCTGTATGCATTGGCAAATCTATTAAACTCCTTATCTAGTATCCTATTGGGGATTTTTGTATTTCTAAAAGGGAAAAATAAACTAATTAATAAAACATTTTCACTCTGGGCATTGAGCGCGGGAATATGGAGTTTTGGTATCTATAGACATGCATTAGCGGTCGATAGCGTCTCAGCCATGTTTTGGAGCCGATTTTTGCATGGTGCAGCAATATTCATTCCAACCTTATTTTTCCAATTTACTCTAAGTTTAGTAAGTGCAAACAAAACCAGAAAAAGGTTCCTCTTACTTATGTATCTCTTCAGCCTAGCATTTTTCTTAATTAATTTTAGCAAGTTTAGTCATTTGTTTATGATAGATACTAGACCAATTTCGAGCTTTGCATATTTCCCCAGAGCTGGCATTATATATCCATTTTTCGTTATATTTTTTAGCAGCTGTGTAATATACAGCCTTTACCTAATGCTTCAGGTTTATCATAAATATGTAGGTACTAAACGTAATCAGATTAAATATATATTCTGGGGTACATTACTCGGTTACATGGGTGCCTCAAGCACTTTTATGCCAATGTTTGGAGTAAAAATATTTCCCTATGGAAACTATTTTGCAACTGTGTATGTCCTAGCAGTCTGTTACGCTATCGTAAAACACCACCTCATGGACATAGACATCGTGATCAAGAAAGGCATGGTCTATGCCTATCTTTCATTCTTTGTTTTGATACCCAGCACGATTGTTATCATCTTCGCCCAACATTATTTCTATGGAACCGGTAATATTTACTTTTCTATTTTAGCCTTTTGTACGCTCTTGCTGGCCAGTCTTGTCTTTCTAAAAGTAACACCTCAAATAGAAGAATATATAGAAAAGCGGCTGTTTAAAAGAAAATTTGAATATAAAAAGGCATTAAGGGATTTGAGCGAAATAATAATCGCTTTTTTGGATGAAAAAGAGCTCTTTAAAAAGGCAGGGAATATTCTGACCAAAGACCTTGGCGCAGAAAAAATCTCTTTTTTTCTCCTGAACAGGGAAAAGAGGGCCTACACATTGCGCGCATCTCAAAATCTGCAAAGGTCTAAAGTCAGGGAATTGCCTCAGCAAGATCCTTTTTTAAAGTGGCTAGAGGAGAAAGGGCAGGTGGTGGTAACAGAAGAATTGGAACGATCCATGGATGATCTTGATATCAGACTCGTAGTAAAGAAATTGGAATCCATGGAATCAGAGGTGTGCATCCCCTTGATGACGAGAGATCACCTCATAGGTATCATCAATCTCGGCCACAAACGAAGTGGCGAGATGTACTCCCATGAAGACCTGGATCTGCTAACCCACTTCGCCACCCAGGCTTCGATTGCCCTGGAGAACGCCCGTCTATACCAGGAGATGCAAAGAACACAGGTACAAATGCGCCGAACTGATCGGCTGTCTTCATTGGGCTCCTTGACGGCAGGCCTGGCCCATGAGATCAGAAATCCCCTGGTCACCATCAAAACATTCCTGGACCTGCTGCCCGAGCGGTACAAGGATAAGGAATTCCGGGGGGATTTTTTAAAATTGACCAGCTCCGAGTTGAACAGGATCACCAACTTGGTGAGTGATCTTCTTAATTTCGCCAAGCCGAAAAAGCCCCAGTTCAGAAAGGCGGACGTCAATCAGGTCATAGAAGAGATTATCCCTCTCATCCAGGTTGAGGCGACCAAACGGGATATCGCCATCGAGACGAATCTTCTAGAGACCCCCAAGGCAAAGCTCGATGCGGATCAGATGAAACAGGTCTTTCTCAATATCTTGCTGAACGCCATCGAGGCCATCAAGGCCCATGGGAGGATATCGATTACAAGCAGGGGCATCCAGAAGAACGGAGCAGTGTACGTCCAGGTGGAGATCCAGGACACCGGCAAAGGCATCTCCAAGAGGATAATCGAGCAGATCTTTGACCCCTTTTTTACGACCAAGGACAAAGGGTCCGGCTTAGGACTGGCCATTACTCACCAGATTGTGCAGGATCACCATGGCTTCATAGAGGTGGAGAACATGCCAAAAAAGGGCACCACCTTTTTTGTAAACATCCCCTGTTAAAACCAAAGGGCCCGGTACTGTCAGTTCCCTCTTGCTGCCAAGCTATGCCATCGAAAAAAGTATGTTAAAAGATAGATGTAGGCATAACTATTCGATTTAACAGGAAAAAACTATCAGCTTGATATCAACGGAGGCACTCCTTTTTATCTGTACTAGCGATTTCCGATTCGCATCAAGAGCCGTTATGCATCCACAGAGATAACCCCTCTCATGCACAAAAGAAGCAGTTTTATCCACAAAGTGCCTTTTTTTGTCCACATGGGCGCCTTTTTTTGTCACTTTTTTTCAGAAAATTCTTTCCTGTGCCTTGGTATATTTGTATCTTTTTCTTGCATTTTGCTCGCAGATCATGTAAACTAATGGCTCTGAATGGCATTGTTTCGCGGGGGTAGATGCCATGGTTCTACTCATACTATTTCGGCACAAAACTTGCTGAGAGGTATAGCTTATGGATCAAGACAAAAGAGCCAACGTTTTAATTGTGGATGATGAGCTGGGGCCGCGGGAATCCTTAGGGATGATTCTTAAGCCCTCTTTTAATATCTTCTCGTCTGAAGACGGAAGAGAAGCCCTCCAGATCATCAAAAATACGAACATTGACGTCGTCACCCTGGACCTCAAGATGCCGGTTATGTCCGGTGAGGAAGTGCTCAAGCTGATCAAGGATTACGACCCCACTATCGAGGTCGTCATCATCACCGGTTATGGCACCTTAAAATCGGCGGTAGAGGCCATAAAATACAACGTCTTTGACTACATCCTTAAACCCTTTAATGTGTCGGATATCCTCTCAACTGTCAAAAGGTGCCTCGAAAGAAGGGAGATAAGCCTCAGGGTAAAAGAATTTTTAATGGAGGTAGAGAAGGAAAGCAAATCTCCCCTCAAGATGTATAAACACATATCCCAATTTCTCAATAAATTGGATGAGTTTTACCACCCGGCCAAGAGCGAAGGTTATCTGGAATTTGTCAAGGTGCTGACCACCACGCTGGAAAGCAACGATCTCCATACGAAAGGCCATTCGGACAGGGTCAATTATTACGCCACCTTAATGGCCGAGGGGCTGAAACTCTCCCAAGCCGATACGAGGGATCTCCAGACCAGCGCCTATTTGCATGATATCGGGAATGTAGGGATGTCCGTAAAAAACGGCTCGCGGGATAACAATGAATGGACCGAGAAACGTGATCACCCCCTCAAGGGGGTAAAAATGGTATCCCCCCTGAAGCTTACCCCCGAGGTGATCGGTGGCATAAAATACCACCACGAAAGGGCGGATGGAAAGGGCTACCCCGAAGGCTTGCAGGGGGATGAGATACCCCTCTTTGCCCGCATCATAGCCATCGCGGACTACTACGATGCCTTGACCGTGGGCAGGCCCAATAGGGAAATTCTGAGCAAAAACGAGGCGCTGAGCGAACTGAAGAAAAACGCCGGTTCTCAATTTGATGCGAAACTGGTCGACATATTCGCAAAAGAGCAGAGAAAAAAATGATGGGAACGTTGATCCGTTGCATCGACTGCAATAAAGTCATCAATATGACGGCATGGGATCTGTGCCCTCACTATGAATGGCATGATGGGGAGGTCAAGGAGCAAGAAGGCAACGATAGAGAAGCCTTCGAGCAAAGGCACAAAGACCATAGAACCGAGGAATTGATCCCTCTCACTTCTCCCATAAGCGACAAGCCCTATGCAGAACCTCTCAAGATTGCCTATTTCGAGGCCTCCAACGGCAAGCGGCGATTTTTGATCAGACGCTGGCGCAGCACGATCGACGATCCCTGCGCATATGAAATCATAGATGGAAGACTTGAGATCGAACATGGTAAGCTCCGCGCCCAGACCGAGGCCATAAAGAAGCAGTTCATGATGGAACACGGCTCGGTTATCACCGAGAAAAAGCTGAGCTGCATTGTCAAGGCCATCCAGGATGAGGTTAAAAACTTGGATCCGGATACCCTCGAGGTATCCGCCGAAGGAGAAACCCCGTTAATCTCCTTTTATCAATTGGGCAGCGAATGTGTGGACCGGATTTTGACGCGGTGCCAGGAAAAATTTAATCGGCATGAGCTGAAACTGCTGAGAGATTTTATTATAGAACATAATGAGTACGACGATGTGATGACCGTAGTGGCAAAAAAGGCGTTTTCGATAAAACACGAGCCTCGGAAGGACGCCATACCAAGAACTGTGCGCCCTGCGCAGCACATCTCGATACCCCATCCTTAACACCTTTAAAACAACGGAAAAAAAAGAGGCTAGCCACAATTGCTAACCTATGTGTGCTTCTTGGCGCCCCCGGCGTGACTCGAACACGCGGCACCAGGATTAGGAATCCTGTGCTCTATCCACCTGAGCTACGAGGGCACACGATAGTCAATCTTTACCACCATCAAGACCCGGTGTCAAGGACAGGAAGACTATTGAGAAAGGGCTCAATCCCGCCCTGTCGCCATACGACACCCCATCTATAAAAATATCCGAAATGGTAGGGGGCCGCTGAGGGTATAAAGACCTCTTTTTTCAGCGCTTTAACCAACCGTTGAACAGAAGTGCAAAATTGACCTTCAGGGTATTACATCCTCCAGCAGTATCAGATCCCTCTGCTCCATCACCTTGCGCAGGCGCTTGAGGGCCTTGACCTCGATCTGCCTAATACGTTCCCTCGTTACCCCGAACATCTCACCGATGGCCTCCAAGGTCTTGGGCTCGCCATCGCGGAGCCCGAAACGAAGCTTGATTACCGCTTTCTCCGGAGGGGTGAGAAGCTCCAACCAGGAGGTGACGAGCTTCACGAGCTCCATATGCTCGGTGACCGAAAAGGGGCCGGGCTGTTCTTCCTCCGTGAGGATATCCGCCAGATGATAGCGCTCGTCTTCATCCAAGGGGGATTCAATGGAGGTGGCCTTGCGCACAGCCATCATCAAACGAGTCATGTAGTCCGCTTCCACCCCCATCTCCTTGACCAGCTCCTCGAACAGGGGTTCTCTCCCCAACCGCTGCGTTAACGTGCGCGTGACCCGGATCATTCTTCTCAGATCTCCGACCACGTGGGCGGGAAGCCGCACGGTCCTGCTCTGGCTTACCAGGCCTCGCTCGATGGACTGCCTGATCCAGAGGACGGCATAGGTGGAAAAACGACACCCCTTCTCCGGCTTAAATCTCTCCACCGCCTTGATGAGTCCGATGTTACCCTCTTCGATCAAATCCAAGAGGGGAAGGCCTTGCCCCATATACCGTTTGGCCACCTTGACCACCAACCGCAGATTGGACTCGATCATCCTCTTTCGGGCCGCGTCATCCCCCTGCGCTGTGCGTCGGGCCAGCTCCTGTTCTTCCTCCGCGGTGAGGAGCTTGGCTGACCTTATATCCTGGAAGTACAAGCTCAGGGAATCGAAGGATGTATCTGCAGGGGAGATCTGCTCTTCTTCTTTCCCGAAAACGTCGTCTTTTTCCTGCATGATTTTCCTTCTAGTGCCGCGTCTCAAAAAAATTTTATGAATTTCCCCCTCATCCCCTCCCTCTCCCCGTCGGGGAGAGGGAGGGGGGTGAGGGGTGATCACTCCATTCTAGGGCAAAAATTTCGACGGGTCTAACGGTGTGCTCCCCTTGCGGATCTCAAAATGGAGGTGCGGGCCTGTAGCGCTTCCCGTCTTGCCGATTCGGGCGATGGCATCACCTTGCTTGACGAGCACCTCTTCCTTCACCAGATTCTCCTCGTTGTGGGCATAGATGGTAAAGAAATGATCCTGGTGCTCGATGATGATGAGGTTTCCATACCCCCTCATCTTATTGTCGCTGTAAACCACCTTGCCGCTATCCGCCGCCCGCACGAGGGTGCCTACCATTGCAGAGATATCAATGCCATCGTGACGCCTTTTTTCAGCCGTCCCATTGGCACTAAACGTAGCTGTCACCTGCCCTTCTGCCGGCCAGATGAACCTCCCCTTTTCGTATCGGACGGCTGTTGCTTTCTCTCCCGCGGTAACATCTTCCACATAGATATCCACCTTCAATACCCTGACGACTCCGGGGATAAAGATCCGCTGCCCCACCTCAATCTTGGTCTTGTCCTTGATCCCGTTTATCCTGGCCACCTCGTTCATATCCACCCCGTAGGTCTTGCAGATCCGCCAGAAGGTCTGGTGGCGCTTCACGATATGATAGACGCCGCGCTGGCCGCGGCCGACATCCCTGGCCAAAGGGCCACCTCCGGTCGTGTGCCGGCACCCAAAGGAAACGGCCAAAAGGACAACCAGAAGGAGCGCTGCAAACCTCTGGCCAAAGGGCCACCTCCGGCTTGAGGGCAATGGCAATCTCTGAAAGGGTCCCGGCTTCACCATTGGCCAAAAGGCCACCTCCGGCGACGGCAACCAGGCCGTCCGATGGCCAAAGGGCCACCTCCGGGGCATGGACGACAAGGACGTTGCGGGCGTGGCCGAGACCCGTCGGTATGACGATATCGACGTACGGATTGGCATCCCTCTGGCCAAAAGGCCACCTCCGGGCGGGCAATCTCATAGATCTCCGGCGAACACTCGGCCCCGCCGATGACCCCTATCTGTCCTTTTACCAGTCTGCCTTCCACCCATGGTCTCCTATCAATTTCACAAACCGCACGCCGCCCAGATCCTTCTCTTGATATCCCTTCTCCTGTTTTACCACCTTGAGGAGGGTCTGGGAATATTCATTCCCCACCGGTATCACGAGCCTGCCCCTCACCTGCAGCTGTTCAACGAGGGTTGGCGGGATATCCGGCGCCCCGGCAGTCACGATGATCCCGGAAAAGGGGGCTTCTTCGTGCCATCCAACAGTGCCATCCGACACCCGGATGAGGACATTGGCATAGCCCAACTCATCCAATATCCTTCTGGCCTTGGATGCCATGGAGCTGATCCGCTCAATGGAAAAGACCTGGTTGGTCAGCTCCGCCAGGATTGCAGCCTGGTATCCAGAGCCGGTCCCGATCTCCAGGACCTTGTCATCGCCTGTTAGCTCCAAGGCCTCGGTCATCAAGGCGACAATATAGGGCTGCGAGATGGTCTGCCCCTGGCCAATGGGCAGCGGGAAATCGCCGTAGGCTTGATGCCATAGCCCCTCTTCCACAAAGAGGTGCCGAGGCACCTTCATCATAGCGTCAAGGACTTGTTTCTCCTTTATACCCCTGGCCACCAGCTGCTCTTGAACCATCTTTCTTCTGGCCAGGGCAAAATCCGGCTTTTTTTTCAATCCCCTTCTTCCATCATCTTTTTCCAGTGATAGAGGAGCTGAACAGCCTCCAGAGGCGTCAGGCGATTAGGATCAACCTTCTGGAGTTCCCTATATATACGATCGTCCCGCTGCGCAAAGAGGTCCAATTGATCCACCCCTTGTCCCTTCTCTCCCCCCTTGACAGAGGCCAGTCTCGGCATGCCCTTTTCGTCCAACTCCCCTTTCTCCAGATTAGCGAGGACCTCCCTGGCCCGAGCCACAACCTCCTCGGGGAGGCCGGCCAATCTGGCCACCTGGATGCCGTAGCTGCGGCTCGTCCCCCCCTCCACAATCCTGCGGAGAAAAATGATCTCGCCGTTCCACTCACTAACCGCCACATTGTAGTTCTTCACCCGCGGTTTGGTCATGGCCAGCTCAGTGAGCTCATGGTAGTGGGTTGCAAAGAGGGTTTTGGGACCCTTCTTATCGTGCAGGTATTCCGCCACTGCCCAGGCTATGCTGAGGCCGTCAAAGGTGCTGGTGCCCCTGCCTATCTCGTCCAAGATCACCAAGCTCCGGGGCGTGGCTTCCTTCAGGATATCAGCCGTCTCCCTCATCTCGACCATGAAGGTGCTCTCCCCCCTGGCCAGATTGTCCGACGCCCCGACCCGGGTAAAGATCCTGTCAACCAGGCCGATGGTCGCCTCCTGAGCAGGCACGAACCCGCCCATCTGGGCCATCAGGCAGATCAGGGCCACCTGGCGGATATAGGTGGACTTGCCCGCCATGTTGGGGCCGGTGATGATGATCAGCTGGTTATTGCTGCCGTCCAAACGGGCGTCATTGGGGACAAAGGGCTCGAGATGACCCATCCGCTCAACTACCGGATGCCGCCCATCGAGGATGACGATCTCATCCCCCTCTGTGACCCGGGGCCTGTTATATCGATATTTATCCGCCACCTCGGCCAGGGAGAGAAGGGCATCGAGGGAGCCGATGGCAGAGGCGGTGCCCTGAATTCTGCGGTTCTCCCCTGCCACCCGCTCCCGCAGCTGCCGAAAAAGCTCGTGTTCCAAGGCCTTGATCCTTTCCTCGGCCCCCAGGACCTTGTCCTCGTACTCCTTGAGCTGCGGCGTGATGAACCGCTCGGCATTGGTCAGGGTCTGCTTGCGGACGTAGTCCTCAGGGACCAGATCCAGGTTGGGCCTGGTGACCTCGATGTAGTAGCCGAAAACCTGATTGTATCGCACCTTTAATGAGGAGATGCCGGTGCGCTGGCGCTCCTGCACCTCCAAGTGGGCAATCCACCCCTTGCCAGCCCGGCTCATCCCCCTCAGCTCATCGAGCTCCTGGCTATATCCGTCCTTGATGATCCCCCCCTCGGTCACGGTGATGGGTGGGCTGGCGACAAGGGCATCGTCTATCCATGCAGCCACCTCATCGAGCTCATCCAACCCCACCCTGATCTCTTGCAGCAAAGGGGCGGTGATATCCGCCAGCCCCTTCTTCACCGCAGGGATCGCCTTCACGGTGGCCTTTAACGCCACCAGATCCCGCGGGTTCGCCTTCCCCATGATCACCCTGGCGTTGAGCCTCTCCAGATCATAGACCTCCTCCATGAGCTCCCTGAGATCGGCCCGCACAAGGGGCGTCTCCTTGAGCTCACCGACGGCCTCCAGCCGACCTTCGATCTCTCTGCAATCGACGAGCGGATAGGAGAGCCAACCCCTGATCCTCCTGCCTCCCATGGCGGTGATCGTCTCGTCCACGATATCGAGCACGGTGCCCTTCTTGCCCCTGCCCCCCTGCGAGGTGAACAGTTCGAGGTTTCTCTGCGTCGTCTCGTCCAAGATCAGGTAGTCCTCTATCCGGTAGAGGGAAAGGGGCTTGATGTGCCCGACATCGGTCTGCTGGGTCTCTTGGCAATAGCGAAAGGCGGCGTGGGCGGCGCGACGGGGTTCGTCCCCTGCCGATGAAGGGATCAAATCTTTTATAAGCTCCTCTCGAGGGCCAACATCGGCCTCGGTCCGAAAGGAGGCATCTGGGAGGGTGTTGACCAGCATGGAGGGGAACTCCCTGGTGAGATCCGCCAGAATCCCTTCTTCACCCTGCAACCCCTCGGGGATCAAAGCCTCGCGGGGCCTGTTCTTCACCACCTCGCCCACCAGGAGATCCTTGTCAGCTATCCGACACCCCTTGAACTCGCCCGTGGAAAGGTCCAAAAAGACAAGCCCATACCCCCCTTCGCCTCGGTACAGGCTCATCAGAAAGTTGTTCTCCTTCTCCTGGAGGGTAGCCCCCTCCACCACCATCCCCGGCGTGATCACCTGGGTGACCTCGCGCTCCACCAGCCCCTGCGACGCCCTGGCATCGCCCACCTGCTCGCAGATGGCCACCTTATAACCCTTGTTGATCAACTTGGTGATGTACGGTGCTGCAGCATGGCAGGGGACCCCGCACAGGGGGATCCGCTCCCTTTCTCCTTTCTCCCTGGAGGTAAGGGCAATCTCCAAGATCTTGGAGGCGACCTTGGCGTCATCGAAGAACATCTCGTAAAAATCCCCCATGCGAAAAAAGAGGATACAATCTCTATAATCCCCTTTAATCCGCAGGTACTGCCTTATAACGGGTGTGTGATCCTGCATTCCGGAGGCCTCTGCGCGTCAAAAATGGTAACAAAACGGTGGGGTAATGTAAAGATCACCTCGCCCATAGGAGGTGTTGCGCAAGTTCCAAATCGACCGGGCCGGTGACCTTTATATTACGCGGATCTCCCACGAGTACTTTCACCCGATGGCCCGCCCTGAGCACGAGGCCGGCGTCGTCGCTGGCATCCGTGATACCGGCCTCCAAGGCCTGGCCATGGGCATCCCATAAGGTTTGAAACGGAAACGCTTGGGGGGTCTGGATCTGATACAGCTCCTCCCGCGGCAGGACCCGCGTGATCTCTCCATCGCGGCACTCGACGATGGTCTCCACAGGCCGCAGGCCAAAGGTCATCCCCTCAGTGCCTTCCCGAACAGCGGCATCGATCATCTCTTGGCTTACTAGGGGGCGTACGGCGTCATGGATGACGACAATGTCTGGGGGATTTGCCTCGACGTATTGCAAGGCCTGCCAGCAGGAAAGCTGTCTGGTTTCCCCTCCGGCGATGATCCCCTGCACCTTGGTAAGGCCATATGGCTTGAGGTCCTCAGTACACCGTTTTCCCCACCCTGTCGGCACCACCACCACAATGGCATCTATAGAAGGGGAGCGCTGAAAGGCCTCCACGGTGTGGACGATGATGGGCCTCTCCCCCAAGGGGAGAAACTGTTTGGGGAGCTCCCCCATAAACCTCTTACCGAGGCCTCCTCCCACTATGATGGCCGTATTTTTCATGAGGCTAATCGGACTGATTCAAGATCGCTCAAGGGAGATCTCGCAGAAACTCGCTTCGTCTCCTCTTATAAGAGAAAAATATTGATGAGTCAAGAAAGAAGTGAGGCATCACAAAGGGTATTGCTCCAAGAGCTCCTGACAATCCTTCGCCTCTCCTTCTTTTCCCCTCTTGAGATAGCCGCTGATGAGGACGCGCACTTTTCTGTGAAGCTCCTGGATGGTGAGCTCCTGCAGCTCAGGGGTCAACACCCCCATTTTTAGGATCTTGGCCAGCGCCATCACCCGGTACCTATCATTCCCCCATTGTTGCCGGGAGAGTTGATCCGGGTGCCCTCCCCTTTTGACGATCAGCCTCTGGGGGATGTAGGAGATGGGGAAACGGGCTGCGGCACGCAGCCATAGGTCGTAGTCCTCACAGACCGGGAGTTGGGGATCAAAGGCCCCGACCTGCTCGAAGAGACCTCGACGCATGAGGGCCGAGGATGGACTGACGATACAGAGGGGGAGACAGTGAGGATAGATCCGCCCCGAATACTTGGCGTGTCTCTTTTTGGGATTGACCCGCTTCCCGCGCCTGATCCAGATTTCATCGGTATAGCAGATCTGGGCCTCCGGGTGCTGATCCATAAAGGCGACCTGCACCTGTAGCTTCTTCGGCAGCCAGAGGTCATCGGAATCGAGAAAGGCGATGAACTCCCCACGGGCGAGTGCGAGGCCGCAATTGCGGGCCACGCTCACCCCCTGGTTTTCTTGATAGAGATAACGCACGTGCTCTGCATACTGCTTGAGGGCCTCCCCGGTGCCGTCAGCAGAGCCATCGTCCACCACGATCAGCTCGTAATTCCCATAGGTCTGGGCGAGGACAGAACCAATCGCCTCCAGCACAAATGCCTTCCTGTCATGAGTAGGGATGATAATCGATACACGGGGTATCTGTCTCTTCTCTTGCGCTTCGCTCCTCGAATCGGGTTCGCTGGAAGCCATAGATTTCAGGATGACTCATAGTAGCATTCACGGGTAATGAATACAACGGCGGCTGTGAGCTATGGAGGTGATTGCCGCGTATCGCTTCCACGCGCGCCGGGAAAAAGGAAAGGCACATCCCTTGAATAATGGATAGAGAATGGATATACTCAATAGCGCAAAAGCGAGCGAAGGAGCTGCATAATGAAGCATGAAAACGCAATGAGAAGATTTGCCGGCGCCTCGAAATATGTACTGGATGATGAACTGGCTGAGATCGTCAACATCTCCATTGCCCTGGAGATGCCCCTCTTGCTCAAGGGTGAGCCCGGCACAGGCAAGACCATGCTGGCGCATGCCATTACCGAGGCCCTCCATATGAGGCTCATCGTTCTCAATGTTAAATCGAGCATGAAGCTCATCGATGCCCTCTATCAATATGATACCCTGACCCGGTTGAACGACAGCCGATTCGGAGATTCCAAGAGGGATGTCAGCAATATAGAGGAGTACATCAGGATGGGCAAGATCGGACAGGCCTTTGTCTCGGATGAACGGGTCGTGCTCCTCATAGACGAGATCGATAAAGCCGATACCGATTTTCAGGACGACATGCTCGACATCCTGGACCAAATGCAATTCGACATCATCGAGATCGACAAGACCATCACGGCAAAACACCGGCCCATCGTGGTTATTACGTCGAATGCCAAGAAGGACCTCTCCGATCCCTTCCTGGGACGCTGCAACTTCCACCACATCGCCTTTCCCGAGCCCGATATGATGAAGAACATCGTCCAGGTGCATTTCCCCGATATCGACAAGGAGCTCCTCAACAGCTCCGTACAGGCCTTCTACCGCCTCAGGGAGATCAAGGAGATCGAGAAAAAGCCGGCAACCAGGGAGCTCATCAATTGGATCAGGGCCCTGCGGGCTGATCCCGACTTTCGGGTCAAGGACCTCATCAAGGGGAGCATCCCGTACTTGGGGGTCCTGTTCAAGAAGAGTCCTGATTATTTCACAGCCCAGAAGGTGGTTAACCACATTAAGATCTAACGATAGGCTGTAACAATGTTCGTCGATTTCTTCTATACCCTGCGCCAGGTGGGGATACCGGTCACCCCGACCGCCTTCCTGCGGCTGCACAAGGCCTTGAACATGGGGCTCATCAACTCCGTCGATGATCTCTACACCGCGGCCCGCTGCATCCTGGTGAAAAGCGAAAGGTACTTCGATCTCTACGACCAGGTCTTTGCCCACCGGTTTCAGGGCGTTGAGCTTAAGGAGCCGGATGAGCATGAGCTGACTGAGATAGCCAGGGCCCTGCTGGAAGAGTGGTTAAAGGACCCGCACCTCCTGGCCCAGGCGCTCGGCGTCGATGAAGCCGAGCTGAAAAAATTGAGCCCGGAGGAATTGATCGAGTACTTTCTCGCGCGGCTCAAGGAACAAACAGAGGCCCACCATGGGGGGAATAAATGGATCGGCACCGGCGGGACCTCGCCGGTGGGTCATTCCGGTTACCATCCGGGCGGTATGAGGGTTGGGGGGATATCCAGGAACAAGTCCGCCGTCAAGGTGGCAATGGACAGACGATATCGGGATTACTCCCAGGAGGTCCCCTTGACCCAGTCGCAGATCGGTGAGGCCTTGAAGCGGCTGAGACATATGGCGCCTGTTGGCCCCAAGGACAAGGTCGACATAGACAAGACCATCTACCAGACCGTCAAGAATGCCGGTGAGATAGAGATCGTCTTCAGTCAAAGCCTCAAGGATCGCCTCAAGGTCATCCTGGCCATCGACAACGGCGGGTGGTCCATGGATCCCTATGTCCATGTGGTGCAAACCCTCTTCAATTACGCCCGATCGCAATTCAAGGATCTCAAGAACTTTTACTTTCATAACACGATCTATACCAGTCTTTGGGAGGATCCCCGCCGTCATTACAAACCCTATCCTATCGACGAACTGGTTCGCTTCGATCGGGAAACGAGGTTTGTCATCGTTGGCGATGCCAGTATGGCCCCTTTTGAACTCACGTCCCATAACGGCTCCATCTATTATGAAGAGCAATCAGGAAAACCGAGCGTTGAGCGACTGCGTTTCATAGCCAAGGCCTTCCCCCACGCTCTCTGGTTAAACCCCGTCCCCGCCTGTGAGTGGAAACATACGTACACCATCGGAGCGATCCGGGAGATCTTCCCCATGTTTGAGCTGACCATCAGTGGGTTGGAAAAAGCGGTGGCCCATATGATGCGCAAGAATTGACAGCAACAACCCAACTATCCCTCCACAGGCGTCCCGCCGTTGACGTGATTGAACCCTTTTGAGACAAAAACCGAATTAAAGTCTTCGCCCGCTGGCGCGGGTTTTCATCCAGAATAGAACGATAATCAACCCCTTCTCCTGCCTTGGCGGGAAAAATCCCCCTCGATCCCCCTGACCAAAGGGTCACCTCCGGCTTGCTAAAGGGGGAAAAACTCCTTCCTTTGTAAAGGGAGGTGGGGAGGGATTGGGTTGGTTTATGTTCTGAGCAAACAGTGTGGAGTCTTATTCTCTGTCCGTGTGGACCAAGGTGATTACAGTCACCTCCGGGGGCGCAAGAAAGCGAATGGGTGGCCCCCAGGTGCCGCTGCCCCTGCTCACATAGAGAAAGGTACGTCGGGAAAGATGCACCAGCCCGGCATCGTGGGGGAAATAGGCCTTGGACAGGTAGTTGAAGGGGAAGATCTGACCTTTATGGGTATGCCCTGAAAGCTGTAAATCAACGAGACCCACTGCTTGTTCGTCTATCACCGGTACGTGCTTCAGGAGCAGGATAAAGCGTCCACGGGGCACGTTGGCAAGGAGAGAGTGTTCCGAAGGTCCGCGCAAGAGGCCAAAGTACTTCGCCGTTGGATCATCGACACCGACAATCGTCATAAAGCCAGCCGTATCCTTGGCCTCCCCCCTCAGCACCGTAAAACCCGCCTTCTCCGTAAAACGCAACGCCTGGTCCAGACCGGCATAAAATTCGTGATTTCCCGTCACGGCGAATTTACCGTAGGGGGGACGAATGTCGCTCAAGAGCTCGGCAAGCCCCCGGAGGTCGGCGATCTGCCCGTCGACCAGGTCCCCGGTGGAGACCAGGATGTCTGGTTTCGCCCCCTTGACCTCTCTCAGGATCTTCTTCAACCTTCCCTGTCTCACGATCAGTCCCAGGTGGACATCCGAGATCTGAGCGATGGTGATAGTACCAACCTCTCTGGGAACCTTGGGGCTCGCAATGACCACCCGTTCGCAGCGAATGGAGCGTGCCTCAAAATAGCCGTATAGCGCGATTGTCGCGGTGACGAGGGCAGGGATGAAAAAGGCAAGGCGCGGTGCCGGGGAGAAAGATGAAAGCTTTGTCCGCAGAATGAATCCTCCCGCGGAGATAAAAAGACGATAGAGATCAACCAAAACTGAAGCGGTGAAGAATAGAAAGGTCAACCCCATCCAGGTATAACCAACATACGAAAGGAGGCGGGCGAGAAACTCTAGCCCCTGTCTCTCGGATATGCGCACCAGGACCGGTGCACTGACCATGACAGCCATAAAAAGTATGAGGGCAATGAAGGTCCCCGTCCCCAGGGTGAAGGCGCCCTTGATCTTGAGGAATATGTACAGATGTACTGAACTATAGAGGAAGAAAAAAGTGAGCAAAAAGAGCGTCATCGCCACCCCTTTGCGTTGCCCGGCTTCTGCCCGTTCTGATCCGTTTGGTACACTGTGACCGAAGCTGTCCTCCCTCCTGCAGCGTTCAAACCCTTGTCAGCCTTTCTACCTTGCTGCCCCTGACGAGAAAACCACGAAGGTCGCCAGGAGCATAGTAGCTGTCCAACATCCTCTTCACGAATAGGCAGCTGGCTAGCTCGATTTTCCCCCTGTATATTTTTTCTTGAGAAATTCCATTCCGGTCTGAGGGTAAAGGGCATAGATCAAGACATCCCGAGTGGTGCGGGCAATCCCCTTGGTCTCTTCCCGGGCCTTCGCCATCTCGTCCTCTAAGGTATCGGCGGCGCGACACTGGATCGGGGTCTCGCCCAGGGGATAACCGGCGAGGGCAAGCCTTTGTATCTCGGGGTTCACCGGCGCCGGAGACCTTCCGTAGAGGCCGTAAAAGTAGTCCTTCACCTGCTGGGTGATCACCTTGTAGCGACCAAACAGGACGTTGAGTACCGCCTGTACGCCAACGATCTGGCTGGTGGGTGTGACCAGCGGGGGATACCCCATATCCTTACGGGTGTGGGGTATCTCCTCATAGACCTCGGACAGCCTATCAAGGGCCTTTGCTTCTTTGAGTTGTTGCACGAGGTTGGAGATCATCCCTCCCGGAATCTGGTGCATGAGGACCTGCGTGTCGACGATGGCCATGCGGGTATTCTCTATCAAATCATGATATTTCTCCACCATATTCTCGACGCGCTCGCTTAAACGGAAGATAAGATTGAGATCCAGGCCGGGATCTCTCTCGGTGCCCGCAAGGCCCACCAAAAGGGGCTCACAAGGCGGCTGAGAAGAGCGCATGGCCAAAGGAGCCAGGGCGGTGTCCACTACATCAACGCCTGCTTCGGCGGCCTTGAGATAGGACATGGAGGCCAGTCCGCTTGTGTAATGTGTGTGGAGTTGAACCGGGATATCCAATGCCTCCTTCAGGGCTTTGACCAGCTCAAAGGCATCGGGGGGCGCGATCAAGCCGGCCATGTCTTTGATACAGAGGGAATCGGCTCCCATCAACTGCAGGGTTTTGGCCTTGTTGATATAGTAATCCAGGGTAAAGATATCGCCGCCCATTCGATGCTCCGTCAGGGAAAAACAGAGGCAGGCCTGGGCATGTTTCCCGCACTCGTTGACGGTCTTAATGGAGACTTCCAAATTCCGCTCGTCGTTCAGGGCATCGAAGATCCGGAAGATGTCGATGCCGCATTCCGCCGCCTCCCGGATGAACTCCCTGACAACATCGTCGGGATAGTTTCTGTATCCCACCAAGTTCTGACCGCGAAGGAGCATCTGCAAGGGGGTATTCGGCAACAACCGCTTCAGGGTCTGGAGTCTCTCCCAGGGATCTTCGTTGAGGAAGCGGATGCAGACATCATAAGTTGCGCCACCCCATACCTCCATGGAGTGAAAGCCTACCTTATCCATTTCCGGCGCAATGGGCGCCATATCCTCGATACGTAACCTCGTAGCGAGGATGGACTGATGGCCGTCCCTCAATGTGGTATCGGTAATGCGCAGAGGGGCAAAAGTCATCGTTGCATCTCCTGTCTCAGGAATTATTCACGATGGTTTGATGTAGCAAATCTCAAAGATTAACAACCGATAAGCTTTCTGTCAATCCTTTACAAGCTCCAAGAATAGACATCGGTTTAGTGGATGATCAGCAATAACTAAGGACATGGGCCAGGTTATTCAATCTTCTTACAAGATGGCTACAATGGCCCGCCAGATAATAATGTTGAAAAATTGTTCATAACAGGAAAACCTTGGCTCGATTTTACAATTATTGTGTTCATAAACTAAAAATTTATGTAACTCATTGTCTTTATTGAACTTTTATAATGCCTACTTATTAGGCAACTGATTGATTTCCTTATGATATTGGGCTATTAGGCATTTTTCCAATGACTTTTCCACAAGTTTTAAAGAAATATCGTTGAAAGATCTATGGCCTAAACCCTTATCTTCCCACTCCCCACAACCCTATGCCCCTCGTAAAAAACCGCTATCTGGCCGGGAGCAGGCGCAAACTGTGCCTCCTCAAATATCACCAAAGCCTCCCTGCCTTTCACCTCTACAGTAGCAGGGGCAGGGTCATGTCGATATCTTATCTTTGCAGAAACAAGGAATCTTCCATCCCCTTTTCTCCAGAGGACCAGGGTTACCCCGATGCTCTTGGCATAGGCTTCGCACTTCGGGCCGATGATCACCACATTCTTAATGGGGTCAATCCCTATAACATAATGAGGAAAAGAAGCACGTATACCAATCCTCCTTCTTTGCCCCATGGTGTAATAAAAGAAACCTTTATGTAATCCCACGAGCTCCCCTCTGCTATTAACCAATGTTCCAGTTCGGCTATCCACTTTCACGTGTCTCTTAATAAAGCTGCCGTAACTATCATCCGGGGAGACAAAACATACCTCTTGGCTCTCCTTCTTGGGCCTCAAAGGAAGCCCTACATCTTGTGAGATCTTTTTTATCGTCTCCTTGGTATAACTCCCTAAGGGGAAGATAACTTTTCTTAAGACCTCCTCGGGGAGAAAAGCGAGAAAATATTCTTGGGATTTTCTTTTGTGCTTTGCTTTAGCGAGATAGACGCCTCCATTCTCTTCTACGAGCCTCGAGTAATGTCCCGTAGCCATACGGGAGGCTCCTATTGCCGACACCTTTTGCAAAAGGAGACCAAACTTTATCTTCTGATTGCAGATGACACAGGGATTGGGCGTCCTTCCCGCCATATATTCAGAGATAAAGTAATCAACAACCTCTCTTTTGAAGTCCTGAGTGAAGTCGAAAACGTAATGGGGGATATCGAGGAAGTGGGCGACCCTACGGGCGTCTTCGATGTCCTCCAAGCGGCAACAGCGGGAAACCTCGGGGTAGAGCTTCAGAGTAACCCCCACCACATCAAACCCTTGCTCCTTGAGCACATAGGCCGCAACGGAGGAATCTACCCCTCCGCTCATAGCCACTACTATCCTCTGAGCCACCTCTCTTCCTTCTCCAGCGCTTGTCGATGTCTAAAACATACTATATAAGGCTCATCCCCTTGAGAGCGAAGGAGTTCCTCTTGCCAGTGGGCATGATAGAGGGAACAAAAGGGGTCCGGGCAGAAAGGATCGCCGCTCTGGTAATAGAAGAATGTCTGCAAGAGGATGCCGGCAAGGACCCTGGGGAGTCGTGGGTCGTTGATGGTGAGATACCGATCCCGCAAGCTATCTGGCATCATTGCATCAGGGATACCTTGGCTCCGGAGGAGGTAATATTCCCGCGGCCTTGCCGGTGCCTCGATGATTCCAGGAAGAGAAATGAGCACAGGAAATGAGAAGACCCCATACCGGAGATGCCAGCGGAGGTCATCCCTGTCAAAGGTGGCAATATAATCGCGGGTGATAAAGAGTGGCTTGTCCCCCCACAGAACCCCCCTGGCGGACAATCCCTTGCTGAGCAACGTGGCAAGATGAATGCCGGCATACACGGCACCTTTGCCGCATTGACAACCCTCTCTCCGGCGTCTCTCAAATGCTATCTCTATGGGGAAAAGGTTCTCATTTAAAGCAGGGCTGTCGAGATTAATAACTCGCAAGCCGGCGAGATCCTCCGCCGCACTGGGTGTTGCACGATAGAGGCACTCCCCCTCTCGTATTTTCTCTCCCGTCCAAGAGGTAAATATACTAGCGGCTTCCCTGATCACCTCACGGGAGGGGGCACAGGGGAAAAGGATCATAGTCTTTTTAAGACTTCCTCCGCCGCCCTTCTGCCGGACAGAAGCATGGCGCCGAACGTAGGCCCCATGCGGGGCAGCCCAAAGGTGGTGGCGGTCGCCATGCCGCAGACCGCCAGACCGGGGTGAACCTCTCCCGTATATTCCACGACCAAATCCTCTGACCTCTCCACCCACATCCCGCCAAACCCCTTGGTCTTGAGTACCCCCCTCTCCTCCATTTTTCGCACCACTGAGGCATCGTGTCCTGTGGCATCGACCACCATCGTGGCCTCAAGCGCGATGGGGTCCACGCAGGTAATCTGACGGGGAAGGGCTTCCACCGGCGTCCAGTTTACCACCGCGCCCCCTACTCGATTGTTCTCTCGCAAGACCACATCTTCAAAGACAGTCATGTTGAGAATCTTTACTCCGGCGTCGCAGGCAGAAGCGATAAGTCTTGCACAGGCATGGGGACCATCGGCGACAAAGAGCCCTTCGCGCGCCTGCTCAAAGGGGATCCCCAGCTCCTTCAATACCTCCTCGCCGGGGTGCCTCACCGTTATCTTGTTCATGAGGAAGCCGCCTATCCAAAAACCACCTCCCAAATAATTGTTCCGTTCAATAATGAGGGTCCTTTTCCCTTTCGTAGCCAGCTCTCTGCCCGCCATCAGCCCTGCCGGACCACTTCCGACGATGATCACATCGCTCTCTACGAATTTTTCAAACTCTCGAATGAATCCTCCTACGATTGCCAGTGTTACATCCTTTTCGCTTACTTTGGCGAAGATCTCTCCCATGTTCTTGTCTCCTTAACTGTTTGTCTCATTTACAAAAAATATATTTCACTGCTTCTCTTTTTACCTATCTTGTCCCTCACGACCTATCCACCGGATAACACCCTTATTATCCTGATTTCCATCTCTTCCTCCAACCTCTCATCAGATGTGATGAGCCTTGCCTTCTTTTTGTCGAGCGCTACTACCTCCTCTTCTTTAAATGAGAAGTGATTGAGGAGCTGGCGCACGGTCTTTACCCCCGCAATCTCTCTCACCTCATTCTCAAAGGGCAACCATACCTTCATCCATTGACCTCATCATTGAGCTTGCCCTGGCGATACCCCTCCGAATCCCCTATCACCTACCCAACCCTGGCCATTAACTCCTTGTAGATGCACCTGTCCATGACTGCCCTCAGGCCGCCCTTCACGGCCCGTCCGAATGCCTCAAGGCTCACGATCCCCTCCTGCATCCAGACGGCTTTGGCCCCTCTTCCCATCGCTTCTTCTACGATAGGCGGCACCTCTTCCGATCGGCGAAAAATAAGGGCGAGATCTATCGGCCCCGGCACCTCCGGTACCTTAGGGTAACAGCGTTGGCCGAGAATCTCCTGTACCCCTGACCGTATCGGTATGACCTCATACCCCTTCTCCAACAGAAATCGCATGATGCGATAGCTGGGGCGGTCGGCCTTTGGGGATGCACCGAACAGGGCGATCCTCTTGCAGTTCTCCAATATCCACTCTATATCCTCTGCCGCGCCGTAGGTGGCCCTTTGGCCAGACAGGGTTCCCTCTACCCTTATTTCATCGCCCGCCATGATCTCCCCTCCTTCAAGCACCTTCGCAAAGACCCCCTTTTCCTGCATAATGCAGTTGCCCAATTTATAGTAGATAGCGCATCGAGAGGGACAAATCTTGCCATGTTGGGTTATCTGTATCCGGATGCTGGCACCAATGCTTAATACGGTTCCTTCCGGAAGCTCGAGGATATCGAGACCCGCGGTATCGATATTTTCGCCATAGCCGCCGCAGGGAACCCCTCTCAGAGCCTCGCAAGGCAGAAGGCTCACATCTCTGCCGGGGGTCCCCGCATGGCAATCACCCACAATACCCCATCCAGGTCTCAGCTGTGACACCCCCGGCACCGGGGTCTTGCTTACCCCCTTTGTGTCGCTGATGTTTATGGACGCTATCGACCCCTTCAACGCTTACTCCCCTTTGCCCTGAGGCCTGACGCGGCACTTCTCTCTTTCGCACCAAGCCCGTCTATCTTTTCCTCGAGCTCCTCAACCCGCTTTGTCAGGTGGTCCAGTACCTCCTTGACGGGATCAGGCATGAGGTGATGGTTAAGGTCCACCGGCACCTTGATCTGGTGTTTCCCTGCCGGTCTGGCTGGAATCCCTATCGCCCCGGAGGTGGCCCTGACCAAAGGGTCACCTTTGGCCAAAGGGCCACCTTCGGCGGTTTGGCCAGTGGTATAGGGGGGAATATCCGTCACGACCACAGAGCCCGCGCCTATCTGGCATCCATCGCCTATATGGACTGGACCGAGGATGATCCCGCCGGCCCCGATGATCACCGTGCTCCCGATGGCGGGGTGCCTCTTTCCTTTTTTCACGGAGACGCCCCCCAAGACCACCCCCTGATAGATCGTCACGTCATCCCCGATCTCAGAGGTCTCACCGATGACGACACCGGCACCGTGGTCGATAAAGAACCTCCTCCCGATCTGCGCGCCTGGGTGGATCTCCACCCCGGTGATCAGACGATTGATGTGGGATAAAAAACGAGCGATGAAAAAAAACCTTTTTCCCCAGAGAATATAAGCAATACGATGAAGCCAGATCGCATGCAACCCGGGATAGCAGAAGATAACCTCCGATACACCCTTAGCAGCCGGGTCTCTCTCAAACACCATCTCCACATCTTCCTTGAACCTGCCCGGAGGTGGCCCTTTGGCCAGAAACATGCCCTATTCCTCCGGCAACAGGGAGAGATATCGCTCGCCGGTATCGGGAAAAACGACGACGATCGTCTTGCCTTCCACCTCTTTATCTACCTGGTATGCAGCCTTCATGGCCGCCCCCGAGGAGATCCCCACAAAGATTCCCTCCTCCCGCGCCAATCTCCTGGCCATCTCCTTGGCCTCTTCGGTCTTCACCTGGATGATGCGATCGATGAGCCCTTGATCTAAAACTGCGGGGATGAATCCTGCCCCTATCCCCTGGATGCCATGAGACGCCGGGGAACCTCCGGAAAGCACCGCGCTCTCCGCAGGCTCGACAGCGATGATCGCGGCCCCCGGCTTCCGCTCCTTCAAAACACCCGCCACGCCGGTAATGGTGCCACCGGTGCCGACCCCGGCCACGAAGATGTCCACCTGCCCGTCGGTGTCCTGCCAGATCTCCTCTGCAGTGCAGCGACGGTGGATGGCTGGGTTGGCCGGATTCTCAAACTGCTGCGGCATAAAGGCCTTGAGCTCTTTGGTCATCTCCTCTGCCTTCTGTATCGCCCCCCTCATGCCATCTGCCGCCGGTGTCAGGACTATCTCGGCCCCGAGTATGCGGAGGATCTTTCTCCTCTCGATGCTCATGCTATCGGGCATCGTGAGGATCAGCCGATAGCCCCGAGCCGCGCAGACAAAGGCGAGGGCGATGCCCGTGTTGCCGCTGGTGGGCTCAACAATAACATCACCCGCCTTGATGATCCCTCTTTGTTCGGCATCCTCGATCATCGATAGCCCGATCCTGTCCTTCACCGAGGAAAGGGGATTGAACATCTCCAATTTGGCGAGCACGAGGTTGTTGCGTCCCACGAGACGGTTGATCCGGACTAATGGTGTTGTACCGATCAGGTTGGTTATGTCAGAAGCATATCTCATATATTCCCTCCACCGCATACCCTACATGCCTTATTCTTCTGAAGGGGTGCTGTTGAACATTCCATCCTTTCTCCGTTGATGTAGAGCATCTTTCCAGTAAGAAGCTCACCAAAGCCTGCGAGGAGCTTGATCGCCTCCATAACCTGAAGGGAGGCGATGAGGGCAGGGGTACATCCAAAAACGGGGAACGGTTTCTTTCCTTCGACATCCCGAGGAAATATGCACGCAAAGCAGGGGGTCTGGCCCGGTATGATGGTGGTTATCTCACCTATCATGCCGTCGATGCCTCCATGGATGAGCGCAATGCCCGCTGTGACGCACCCTTCGTTCAGGATAAACCGCGTCTCCATGTTATCCAGGCAATCTACGACGAGGTTGATCCCGTGCAATAACCCCGGGATGCTCTTCGGTGTTATCCGCACAGCGCGGGGGTTTATCTCGACTGTCGAGTTTAGCTTTTTGAGCTTTCGCGCAGCTGAGATAACCTTCTGCTCCCCGATATCCTCCTCCCCGTGTAATATCTGGCGATTAAGGTTGGAAAGCTCAACGGCATCTGAATCCACCAACGTCAGTTTTCCTATCCCCGCACAGGCAAAATAGATCGCAACGGGAGATCCCAGCCCGCCGACGCCGGCGATCAGCACATGGGCCTGTCTGAGTTTCCGCTGACCTTCCTCGCCGAAAGCGGGAAAAAGGATCTGGCGGCTGTACCTGACGAGATCCTCTTCAGTGAGGGATGACGTCGAGAAATCCTTTCCGCTCCCTGCCATTCTTGCATCCCATCTCTTCTCAAGTTTGTATGAATATCGACATCGCTCATCCTTACAACCTACAGCCTTACCTCCATGGCGGCATAGGGACACGCCTTGACACAGAGCTCGCAAGCAACGCACTTGTCCGCGATAAATTCCACCTGCCACGTGGCTTGGTTCAAGACGAGGGCATCCGAAGGACAGAGGGCCACACAGACTCCGCAATGGACGCAGAGATCATCCTTCCTCGTAACGTCTCTGCTCAAATTTTCGATCTTTATCTTTAAGTCCTTGAGATAATCGAGGGCCTCCTGCACATCCTTTTTCCCGCCCAGCAGTTCTAAAACGAGCAGCCCTCCTTCCGGAGGGGCTATGGAGGCCTTCAAAATATTAAACTCCAGGTTGTATCGTTTGACGGTGTTGGAGATGATGGGTTGACCCACCAACTCCGATGGAAAATGCAATACCACTCTTCGCGAGATCATCGCTTCCTCCTCATCGCTCTATCGGCCTCTCGTGAAAGGCCTTGAAGGTTATCCCTGATTCTTTTCCCGGAAGTCGCTCAACAGCCTCGGTCAGGACAAACTCCCCCTTCTCGATCCAGCCCTTTAAGAGCTGGGCGATCTCCCGAGCCTTGACGAGGCTGGAGATGGAACCAGTCGGGACCTCCTTGTTACCAATGGTTATCTTGCCGCTTCTCAGGTCCTTATAACTGACCTCGCCGAGGACATCGGGATTTGCCTCAGGATAGCCCTTGCCGTAGTCCACGATGGGGGCCAGTATGTCTTCATCAGCGACCGAGGTAAAGAAGGCCATCTCCTCATCCAGTATGGGGATCGGTACCCCGATCCCAACGCCGAGGCTGGTCCCATAGCCGTACATGCTGACCCCCCGCAGGTAGCGGGCATCCATCCCCTTGAGGTCGCCGATCACGCAGAGGGTCCCTGCCGGCCTCTTGGGTACTCCGCGCTCTGTGCGGGGTGCCGAAGGATTATGCTGGGTCCCCTGCCACGATACGAACCCCGTACCCCCTCCCAAAAATATGCGTGTCCCTATGCCGATGGTTCGGTAGAGGGGATCATTCATAAGCGGTGAGAGGGCCCCGGCGCTGCAGTAATTGGCGTTTCCCAGCTTCGGCTTCAATATCCCCAAATAGGTGTAGATGGCCTTGTCCGAGAGGTTCACCGCCACATTATAGTTCTGGTAGGCATTTCGTATATTGAAGAGCACCGCCTCATTGACATCCTTTATATTCAGCAAGCTCCTGAGCTCCCGGCGGGGGTAACAATCCGTTCCATAGGCAGAGGCCTCCAACTCGATATCCTTGCCCGCCACGAATTCCTCGATCACATGCGCCCCGCCATACCGAAAACCGCCGGGGTGGATCTTGTTGCGCGGATCATCGTCGGGGAGCTGGGCGGCTCCGAGAAAGAGATCGACAGCCGCAAGCCCGCAGTAGGCAGGCACCCCATTAAGCTTACAGGTACCACCCCCTAATTTCATCCTGGGCTTGGTATGCCCAATATTGAGATACATCCCACTCGAACACATGGGGCCAAAGGTCCCTGTGGTCACCACATCCACCTCTTGATAGGCCTTTTCAACCCCCTTTTTCTTTACGATTCCGGTTATCTCCTCAGCAGTCACCACCACGGCTTTGCCCGCCTTGATCTTCTCGTTTATCTCTTGAATGGTCCTTGGCATCCTTATTATCTCCTTTCTACCTCACCGGCACCCTCTAAGCTTACCCTTTCTCTACTGATGCAGTGCCTCAATCTGCGCTTTTGTGCTTTTTTTTTGCCCCTTCTTTGCCCCAGAGGGGGGACATGCCCCTCAGTCGCTCCGCTATCTTGGGGAGGACCTCCAGGACCTTATCCACGTCCTCCTCCGTATTGAATTTATTGAGGCTTAGACGCAAGCTCCCATGAGCAACTTCATGGGGAAGGTCGATGGCCAGCAGGACATGTGAGGGATCGAGGGAACCGGAGGTGCACGCGGACCCCGAGGAGGCACAGATCCCCTCGAAATCGAGGTTGAGAAGGATGCTCTCCCCCTCTATGCCCTTGAAGCAGCAATTGAGGGTATTGAAGAGCCTTTTTTCAGGATGCCCATTGACATACACCTCGGGGATGCGTTCCAGAATCCCCTTCTCCAGCATATCCCTGAGCGCGCAGATCCGCTTCTCGTTTTGAGATAGCTCTGCCTGCGCCACCGAAGCTGCCTTAGCCAGCCCTATGATCCCCTGCACATTTTCCGTCCCGGCGCGACGATTCCGCTCGTGGTGTCCGCCATGCAAGAGGGGATCTATCTTCACCCCCTTGCGTACATAGAGCGCACCGATACCCTTGGGACCATAGATCTTATGCCCGGACAGGGAGAGGAGATCTACGCCCAGTCCTTTGACGTCTATCAATAGCTTTCCCACCGTCTGTACCGCATCGGTATGAACATAGATCCCGTGCTCGTGGGCAATGCGTACGATATCCTCGATGGGCTCGATGGTGCCTATCTCATTATTGGCATGCATAATAGTAATGAGAACGGTATCCCTTCTGATGGCCTTCTTGAGGGCCTCGAGATCCACGATCCCGTATTTGTCTACGGGGAGCAGGGTATTCTCAAAGCCGAATCCTTCCAAATACTGACACGCACTGAGAATAGCGTGGTGTTCTATTTGCGAGGTTATGATATGTCTCCCCTTATCACGGAGGGCAAAGGCCACCCCCTTCACCGCCGTGTTGTCTGCCTCAGTCCCCCCTGAGGTAAAGATGACCTCATCAGGCTCGGCGTTTATAAGCTGAGCGACATTTTCCCTGGCTGCCTCTACCTCCCCCCTGACCTCTTGGGCGAACCTATAGATAGATGAGGGATTGGCAAACCTCTCGGCGAGATAGGGTGCCATCGCCTCCCTGACCTGCGGATCAAGGGGTGTCGTCGCATTGCTGTCTAGATAATATATTCTGTCCATCCGTTCACTCCCGCATCCTTCTTGTTCCCTTTATCAACGAGCTCTTTTAGGGTCATGTCTTGTAGGGTGTGCTTGAGTTTATCGCTCAGATCCTTCCAGAGATATCTCGTCGTGCAATCAGGGCTCCTGGGACAGGCATTGGCGCTCTTAATACAATCCAGCAAAGAGAAATCCTCATCAAAGGCCTGGATGATCTCAAAGATGGTTATCTCCCCGGGCCTCGCCTTGAGCGTATACCCCCCCCTGGCCCCTCTGAAGCCCTGTAT